>Ga0116165_1000719_pt1 | contig 27485 bp, 24 predicted proteins | sample AD_JPNMR1_MetaG_FD_89885 | JGI IMG/M metagenome (GOLD analysis project Ga0116165, IMG submission 89885) | Active sludge microbial communities of municipal wastewater-treating anaerobic digesters from Japan - AD_JPNMR1_MetaG | ecosystem: Engineered > Bioreactor > Anaerobic > Digestate | place...
AAAAATTTAACAAAAATAAAAACAACAGGATATACAAGTATGAGTTCTTCAGGAGAAATAGATGAAACTCAAATTAAATTAGCAACTTCTGTTGATATAGTGAGTTTAAATATTCATGATGAGAAAGCATTAGATGTATTGAGAGAAAAAGGAACCGGATGGGCTTATTATAATAATGGGAATAGATTTACCTATGGAATATATCTATTTAAAGCAACAAAAGAACTCAATTTACATCATAGAATTGCCTGGCACTGGAATGTATGTGCTGGAGACCCTTATTATGCTCTTGATTGTAGAGAGGATGATTATGCATGGTTTGTAACAAATGCTAAAAAAGAACTTATTCCCTCAATATTTTTCTTAAGGTTAGCAGAAGGAATTGATGATTATAGATATTTACTTACACTTTCAAGATTGATAAATGAAAAACCTAATCATACATATTCAAAAGAGGCAAAAAGAATTATTGATGAAACGCTATCTTCAATAAAAGTTGGACAGAGGACATATCCACCAACTGCATACAGAGAAATAAGATATAAAGTAGCAGAAGCAATAGAAAAATTGTTAAAATAAATGAAAAAAGAAAGGGTTTATTTTACAAAGATTAGTGGTTCATATAGTCCAAATGAGATTTATAAAAAAGTAAGACCTCTTGAAAGTAAAGAATTTATTTTAAATCCTCATAAAGGATTTGCTACTTTTCAGCATTTTAATGGTGACCCATTATTTGGTGAAGGAGGGGATAGAGATGATTTACCGATGGATGCAGCAGGCCCACTTGAATTTGAACTTACAAAAAAAGAACCAGAAGTTGTAGATGGATATCTTCCAACAACAATTGCTTATTGTAGATGGTTTTGGAAAATTTTTGAACCAGAGGAAGGGAAATTTAACTGGGATATGGTTGAGAAATCTTTAAAAGTTGCTGAATTAAGAGGTCAAAGTTTGCAAGTAAGATTGATGCCATTTGGAAGTAAAAATCAACCCCAACTACCTGAATGGTATATAAAAATAGCCCCAACGAGAAAATGTAAATTTTATGAAGGAGTATTAGAGCCGGATTATGATGAACAAACGTATTTTAAATACTGGAGTAGAGTTATAGAAGAATTCACAAAAAAATTTGCAAATCATCCAAATCTTGAATCATTTGACATTGCTTTTATTGGCCCATGGGGAGAGGGCGCAGGAGAAATTAAAGATGAAACAGTTGAAAAATTTATAGATATGTATTTGAGATTTTTTGATAAAAAGAAATTACTTGTTAATATTGAAGGTTATCAGTTTATTTATGGAATAAAAAAGGGAGTAGGATGGAGATGTGACTGTTTTGGAGATATGAGGAATGCAGGAGTAAATGTTGTTCCTGATGGACTTGGGTGGAACCATATGTTTGATGTGTATCCTAAATATGTTTGTAGAGCAAGTGCACAGGAAGTATGGAAAAATGTACCTGTTGTTTTTGAAACATGTCATACTCCTTTATGGTGGTATGAAAATGATATGCCACTGGAATTTTTAGATTTTATAATTGAACAGGGATACAAATATCATTGTTCAGTATTTATGCCAAAATATACAAGAATTCCAAATGCATATAAAGAAAAATTTTTAAAGTTTGCTGATAAAATTGGTTATAAATTTGTGATAAGGCAGTTAAAATTTGAGAGAAAGTTGAAAGGAAAAAGAAAATTTAAATATGAAATGTGGATAGAAAATGTTGGAGTAGCACCATTATATAAAAATAAATATAAACTTGCTTTTAAATTTAAACAAGGGAAAAAAGAAGAAATAGTTCAATCATCTCAGGATATAACAAAATGGCTTCCTGGGGATATTTGGATTGAAGAAGAGTTGGAATTAAATACAAATTTTGAAGAAGGTAAGATAGATATTTATGTAGCAATAGTTGACAGTGAAACAAATAAACCAAAAATAAAATTTGCAATAGAAGGGAAAAAAGAAAATGGTTGGTATTTTATGGAACAGGTTGAAAAATAGATTTCAAAAGAAAATAAGTTTTAAAGCAGAAAGAAAAGCAAGAATTTGGACAATTTGATTAAATACTTTTTGAGGGATTTTTTTTAAAAAGAATATTCCAGAAATTGCTCCAATACAAACACAAGGGAATAGAAGTAAATTGAGTTTCAAAGAATAAAAATTTATAAGTCCAAGATTTACACTGAAGGGGACTTTAAACCAGTTTAAAATAAAAAAATACCATGCTCCTGTTCCAACAAATTCTGTCTTTGGTAGTTTCATTGCAAGTAAATAAATTATTAAAATTGGTCCTGCTGCATTTGCCATCATTGTTGTAATTCCGGCAAAAAGTCCCATTATTACAGCAAAATAAAATTTTTCAGGTACTTTAATTTCTTTTTTATTCCACCACCAGTTTAGAAAAAGAATTGTAAGAATTACAAGACCAATAAATTTGCTCAACTGTTTATCATTTATTTTTCCCATTAAAAAATATCCTATAATTATTCCAGTTGCGGCAAATGGTAAAAGACGAAGGATATACTTCCAAACCGCTTTTCTTCTATAATAAGTTACTGCAAATATATCTCCCATTATAAGCATAGGTAAAATCAAACCAGTGGATGCTTTTGCAGGTAAAATCATAGCAGTTAAAGGAATTGCAAGAATACCAACTCCTGGAATCCCTGTTTTTGAGACACCAATTAAAAAAGCATATAATTCCAGCAAAAAAAGTTTAAAATGACTTAAATTATATATACTTTCCATTTTTGCCTTTAAATTTATAATTTTATCCTCTTTATGTCAAATTGATTTTTGACAAAAAATTTTCATATATTAAACTTATATCTGTGAAAAATTTTGTTTTTATTATTTTTTTATTTCTAATGGAGCAATTTATAATGGCTGAAAATTTTGACTGGATGAATAATCTGAAAAAAGAAAGACCGAGATTGATTTTAAATGATAAAGTTGTTGAAGATATAAAAACTCTAATAAAAAATGATGATACTTGCAAAAAAATTTATGTAAAGATAAAGGAAAATGCAGAAAAAATCTGTGATGAACCTGTTTCAAAATATGAAATTCCAGATGGATTGAGATTGCTTTATGTTTCAATAAAAGTTCTAAACAGAGTTTATACACTTTCACTTGTTTATAAAATTGAGGGAAATAAGAAATATTTAGAAAGATTATGGAATGAAATCTATACCGCAGGAAATTTTCCTGACTGGAATCCAAAACATTTTCTTGATACTGCGGAAATGGCTCATGCTTTTGCAATTGCTTATGACTGGTGTTATTATGACTGGACAGAGGACCAGAGAAAGATAATACGAGAAGCACTTTTAAATAAGGCATTGAAGGTCGCTTTGGATTGTTATGAAGGGAAAATTCCTTATGGCTGGTGGACAAGGTCAAAACATAACTGGAATCAGGTATGTAATGGTGGAATTGGGATTGCATGTCTTTCTCTTTTAGATGAATATCCTGAAATATGTTCAAAAATTCTTGATAATATTATGAAATCATTACCCCTTGCAATGAAAGAATTTGCTCCTGATGGTGGTTGGGGAGAAGGCCCTGGATATTGGGCTTATGCAACTGAATATAATTTTATCTTTCTTACTTATCTTGATAACTGTATAAATTATAATTTTGATTTCTGGAATTATGAAGGTGTATCTGAAACAGGATTTTTCCCGATATATATAACCGGACCTGTTGATAAAACTTTTAATTTTGCAGATAGTGGTGACGGACCAGTAAGAAGTTCCCAGTTATTTTACTTATCAAAAAAATTTAAAAAGCCTGTTTTTGCCTGGTATCCAATTAAATACCCAAGATACCATCCTCTTGATTTAATCTGGTTTACGGATTATTCTGACTCGGAAAAAGAAAATTTGCCATTAGATAAATATTTCAGATATGTAGAAGTTGTTACAATGAGGACTTCATGGAATAACAGGGATGCTTTATTTGTTGGATTTAAAGGAGGTAGAAATAATTTTAATCACTCTCATCTTGATATAGGCAGTTTTGTTTTTGATGCTTATGGTTACAGATGGATTATTGATTTGGGTCTTGATAATTATAATTTGCCAGGTTATTTCGGTAAGAATAGATGGGATTTTTACAGATTAAGGGCTGAAGGACATAATACAATTGTTATCAATCCTTCAGAAAAATTTGACCAGGAACCAGATGCAATATCAAAAATAGTAAATTTTGGTTCCAAAAATGAGTATTCTTTTGCAATTTCTGATTTGACGGATGCTTATAGAAAATATGCTAAAAGTGTAAAGAGAGGAATCTTGCTTAACAAAAAAGAAAAATTTTTACTCATACAGGATGAGATTGAATTGAAAGAAAAAGGAGAGATATGGTGGTTTTTACATACAGGTTGTGATATTGAAATAGGGGAAAGCAAAAAAGAAGTTATTTTAAAACAAAAAAATACAGAATTGAAAGTTAAAGTTATTTCTCCGTCAGATGCTCAATTTTTAATAATGGATGCAAAACCACTTTCTTCTTCTCCAAATCCAACAGGTCAGAATGAAAACAAAGGAATTAAAAAAATTGCTCTTAATTTTAAAAATACTGATAATTTGAGGATTTCAGTAATATTAGTCCCTTTAAAACCGGGTAATAAATTTTCTCCTTTTACCCCTTCATTAATCCCATTAAATGATTGGCAATAGAAACTGACTTAAATTATGGAAAAAATAATACATATAATCTGGACAATGGATTGTGAGTTTCCTAAAAGTCCTTTTGGTGGTCCTGAAAACTGGGAAATTGCTGAAAAATCTGTTAATGGATTTCTTGAAGTACTGACAAAGCACTGTCAAAAAGCAACTTTTTTTGTAACTCCAGAAGTTATTCAGAAAAAATTTAATGTATTTTCAGAAAAAAATAAAAATTTTGAAATTGGTATGCATTTACATCCATTTGATGACAGTAATAAAAAGAAATTATATATGGGACAGATGAGGAAAGAAGAACAGGAAAAGGTATTAAAAGAAAATAGAGAAAAATGGATACAATCAGCTGGTTTTGAACCCAGAAGTTTTAGACCCGGAAATTTTTCTGCAAATGATTATACCTTTCCTTTACTTTTAAAACTCGGTTTTTTTCAGGGAAGCGTATCTAGTCCTTATCGTAAAATGGAAAAATTTTTTACTGATTGGGAAGGTGCTTTACTTGACCCACATCATACGAATGAAAAATCAAGATTGATTGAGGGGAAATTAGATTTTTTTGAAGTCCCAGTAACTGTTGACCCATTTAGAAAAAAAAGGATAGATGGAACTTCTTATGAATTGAGGATTGAATGGGGTGATATTTCAGAACATATAGTGACTATTGAAAATGTTTTGAAAAGATTGAAAAAAGAAAATCCACCTGTAAAAAGTATTGTTTCAATTACCCATAATACTTTTGATTATACTCTGAAAAATTCAAAATATCGTTCTACTCTTGAAAAACTTATTTTATTCATTCAGGAATTAATTATAAAAGAAAACTTCACACCTTTATCCATAACAATAGAAGAACTTCATAAGAAAGTAGATGGAAAGGATTTATGAAATTTACAAGTTAAATAAATTGTAGTAAAATCAATAGCGAAGAAATTTCAATTTAAAATCAAAAGGAGGCAAAATGAAAAAAAGTAAAAAAAATTATTTGAAAATTCCTGTTGAACATGTTGATATTAAAAAAATAGATGCAATTCCAATAGTTGAAATGTATTCCAGAATGTCTTTTTCAGCAAGAACTCTTGCATATGGTGCTTTACTTTATGAGAAAATGCTTAAAGATGAGGAGGTAACTGTAATTTTAACTCTTGCAGGTTCCCTTTTCAGTGCAGGACTTAAGAATGCTGTATGTGATCTGGTAAGAAATAATCTTGTTGATATAATTGTTTCTACAGGAGCAATAATAGTTGACCAGGATTTTTTTGAAGCATTGGGTTTTAGACATTATATAGGAAGTCCTGATGTTGACGATAGAGAACTTAATAAACTTCATATAGACAGAATATATGATACTTATATTGATGAAGACGAATTAAGAATTTGTGATATGACTGTTGCTGAAATTGCAGAAAAACTTGAACCAAAACCTTATTCATCAAGAGAGTTTATAAAGGAGATGGGGAGATATTTAAAAGAGAAAGGAATTAAAAGCGATGATTCAGTTGTACTTGCTTGCTATGAAAAAAATGTTCCTATTTTTGTTCCTGCTTTTTCAGATTGTTCTGCTGGGTTTGGGCTTGTTTATCATCAAATAAAACATCCAGAAAAACATGTTTCAATTGATTCTGTGAAGGACTTTAAAGAACTTACAGAATTGAAAATTGCTGCAAATCAAACAGGGGTTGTAATGCTTGGTGGAGGGGTTCCTAAAAACTTTACACAGGATATAGTTGTCTGTGCCGATGTTTTAAATAAAACAGTTCCAATGCATAAATATGCAATTCAGATTACTGTTGCGGATGTTAGAGATGGAGCACTTTCAAGTTCAACATTAAAAGAAGCACATTCATGGGGTAAAGTTGATTTTCCAAATACAGAAATGATTTATTCTGAAGTTACAGTTGCATTTCCAATAATCGCTGCCTATGTATATCAAAAGGTGAAAAATAGAAAACCGAGAAACTGGAATAAATTTTTTGAAAAATGATTTTAAATGAAAAACATAACTATTTCTATATATTTTATTTTAACAACATTTCTTTTTGCCCAAAGTAAAAATGGAGGAGAAATGGATAAACAAATACCTTCTTTATGTGAAGTATATAAAGATTATTTTCCAATTGGAGCAGCAGTTAACTTAAAAACTGTAGTTTCTCATGCGGATTTACTGAAAAAACATTTTAATAGTATAACTCCTGAAAATCATACAAAATGGGGTTTAATTCATCCTTTACCTAATAAATATAATTTTGAAGATGCAGATAAAATAATAAATTTCGCAATTGAAAACAAAATGAAAATAAGAGGGCATACACTTGTTTGGCATATTCAGGTTCCTGAATGGGTTTTTAAAGATGAAAAGGGGAACTGGATAGATAAGGATACACTTTTGAAACGACTTTATGAACATATTAAAACTGTTGTTGGATATTATAAAGGTAAAGTTTATGCATGGGATGTTGTAAATGAGGCAATTTCAGACAAAGAAGGAGAGTTTTTAAGAGATGAGCCATGGTACAAAATTGGAGGAGAAGAGGTTATAGAAAAAGCATTTATTTGGGCTCATGAAGTAGACCCAGATGCTATTTTGTTTTATAATGATTATAATCTGGAATTACCATCTAAAAGAGAAAAGGCATATCAATTGATTAAAAAACTGAAAGAAAAAGGAATTCCTGTTGGAGGGATAGGCATTCAGGCACACTGGGGATTATATGGAATAACGCCAGAAGATTTAGAAGAGAGTATTAAGAAATTCTCTACACTTGGTGTTCAGATACAGATTACAGAGTTTGACATTTCAATATATCTTGATAAAAATGAAAAATTTAATTCCATTGAAGAAGTTCCTGAAGAAAGAATAAAAAAGCAGATAGAACTTTACAAAAAAGTATTTGAAATTTTAAGAAAACATAAAAATCTAATCACTGGTGTTACTTTCTGGGGAGTTGCAGATGATATTACATGGCTTGATTATTTCCCTGTTAAAGGTAGAAAAAACTTTCCTCTTTTATTTGACATTTATCATAAACCTAAAAAAGTTTTCTGGGAAATTATAAATTTTTGATTTTATTTTTTCAAAATTTATGAAGAATTAAGTTTATTCCCCAGTAAATAAAAATTAAAAAGCCTAAAAATTTAAACAAAACTTTCACCTTTGAATGAAAAAGGATTTTCTGTAAAAAATATGGAATAAAACCAATTATTAACAGCACAGGGAAAATTATAGAACTGAGAGCAAATAGAAAACCAGCAGAAAAACCGAAAAAAATACCTTTATTTAAATATGCAATATAAAAAATTAATCCTATTAAAGGAGCGCATGGAGTTATTCCTTCTATAATTCCTAAAAATATAGGTGTAGATGTTTTAAAAACTTTTACATATTTTTTTGAAGGAAATAAAAAAAGTATACCTATTAAAATAAGAATTAAACCTGATATATATGAAAAAACTTCTTTTTGAATAATACTCTGAATATAATTTCCAAAATAAGAAGCAAGTCCTCCAATAAATCCATAAATAAAAATCTTGCTTATGCTGAATAAAGAAGCAATTTTGATTCCTCCTTTCCAGTTATCTGATTCTTTTATAACCACAGGAAAAAGTAAAAAACAACAATGAAATCCACAAAAACTTATTCCTACAAGAAAGCCGGACAAGAAAAATTGAAGTAAAAATTTCATGATTAAATTTTAATCTTTATTTTTAAAAGCAGTCAATTTTAAAAAAATAAAAATTTATTTTTGAAAAATCATTATGATATACTATAAAAAAAAGGAAATTAAAATGACAAGGGATGATGGTTTTGAACTTTTGAAAAAATATATTTCAAATAAAAATCTCATAAAACACTCTCTTGCGTGTGAAGCAATTATGAGAAAACTGGCTAAATATTTTGGTGAAAATGAAGAAATCTGGGGACTTGCTGGTTTACTTCATGACCTTGATTATGAATATACAAAAGATAATCCTGAAATTCATGGTTTAAAAACTATTGAAATGCTGGGTGACAGTGTAAATGAAGAAATAAAGAATGCAATTCTTGCTCATGCTGAAAAGAAAAATCCAGAAACAAAAATTGAAAAATCTTTATATGCAGTTGACCCTGTTAGTGGGTTTATTGTTGCCTGTGTACTTATAAGACCTGAAAAGAAACTTGAAATTATAGATATTGAATTTTTGAAAAATAGATTTAAAGAAAAAAGTTTTGCAAAGGGAGCCAACAGAGAACAGATAAAAACATGTGAGACACTGGGAATTAAACTTGATGAATTTCTTTCTCTATCACTTGAAAGTATGAAAAAAATTGCTGTAGAACTTGGCCTTTGAGTTGACAAGAAGGATGAATTTTTCTATAATAAATTAAAATTAAAGCCACCTTAGCTCAGCGGTAGAGCAGGGCACTTGTAATGCTCAGGTCCGGGGTTCAAATCCCCGAGGTGGCTCTTAATCTAATTTTTCAAAATGGTCAAGTCAGATAAATGGATTAAAAAAATGGCTCAGAAAGGTATGATAGAGCCATTTTTTCCTGAAAAGATTAAAAAAGGAATTTCTTTTGGACTTTCCTCTTATGGATATGATTTTACAATTTCAAATGAATTTTTGATTTTTAAAGGTAAAATTGCATCTCCAAAACAAATAACAGAAAATGATTTTGAAAAATATAAAGGAAATGTTTGCAAGATTCCTCCAAATAGTTTTGTTCTTGGGAAAAGTGTTGAATATTTTAGAATTCCAAGGGAAGTAATTGGAATTTGTTTTGGAAAATCTACTTATGCAAGATGTGGAATAATTATAAATGTAACCCCTCTTGAGCCAGAATGGGAAGGATTTATTACAATACAAATAGCAAATCTAACTCCTGTTGAAGGTGAAGTTTATGCTGGAGAAGGGATTGGCCAGGTTATATTTTTATCTGCAGATGAAATATGTGAAAAATCTTATAAAGACCATTCTGGAAAATATAATAATGCAAAAGATATACAACTTCCTAAAATATAAGTAAAATTATTTCTTAAATCCCAAGTAAATACTTGCTCAACTACAGGTATAAAACATTGGAATTTGAAAAATTCCAAGTGTTTTTTCTGGCGTTTTTTGCCCAGAACAAATAAAAATACCTTAAGTCCCCCTCAAAGATTGAGGGGGTGCTGGTGCGACGAATAAGGAGCACCGATTAGCACGGGTGGCGAGATGGTGAGCCCCTATTTAGGGGAGTTGATACCTATTGAGGATTTTAAAGGGGTTTAAACCCCTTTAAGAAAGAACCGTAGTTGACAATAAAAACAAAATATAACAAAATAAAAAAGTAAATGGGATTCAGTAAAGATTTACAATCCTGAGTTTAATTATGTTATAATAACTTTATGGAAAAGATTATATTTTTTTTAATGGGTGTAAAAATCTGCGTTAAAAAAGGAGATATTCTTGAGGAAAAAGTTGATGCTATTGTAAATCCTTCAAATACAAATTTTACTATGGGTGGTGGACTTGCAAAAAAAATAAAAGAAAAAGGTGGAAATGAAATTGAAAAAATGGCAAAGCGGAAAGGAAGAGTACAGCCCGGGTATTGTATTTATACAGATTCCGGTAAATTACTTTCAAAATATATAATTCACGCAGTAACAATGGATATGGATTTTAAGTCAGATTATGATGTAATAAAAAAATGTATGGAAAACTCTTTTAAACTCTGTAATGATTTGAAGATAAAAACTATTTCTTTTCCTGCTATTGGTTGCGGAACAGGAAAACTTGATAGTAAAAAAATTGCAGAGATTATGGTAAGGGAAACATTAAGATATTTATCGGGTAAATTTGAAACAGATGAAATAAACTTTGTACTTTTTAAAAAGAGAGATTACGAGAATTTTTGTAATGTTTTTGAAGAGTATTTGAAAAATTTGACTAAAAAGACGTATAAAAATCCAATTCCCACAGTTGATATAATAATTGAATATAATGATGGAATAGTTTTAATAGAAAGAAAAAATTATCCTTTTGGCTGGGCAATACCAGGGGGTTTTGTTGAATATGGAGAAAGTTGTGAAGAAACTGCAATTAGAGAGGCAAAAGAAGAAACAGGACTTGAACTTGAAGATTTGAGACAGTTTAAGACATATTCAAAACCAGGGAGAGACCCAAGATTTCATACAATAACAACCGTTTTTACAGCAAAAGGTAAAGGATATTTAAAAAGTGGAGATGATGCAAAAAATGCTTCAGTTTTTAATGAAAAAAATTTACCCGAAAATATTGCTTTTGACCACAGGGATGTACTTATGGAATACTTTTATTTTAAAAACAAATTAAGAAATTAAGAAGTTCATAAGTTAATAAGTTCAGGAGTTAAAAGTGAAAAAAATAATTTTAAGTGGTATGAGACCAACCGGACCTTTACACATAGGACATTTATTTGGCGCTTTAAAAAACTGGAAAAAATTACAGGATGAAGGATATAAATGTTTCTATATGATTGCTGATTATCATGCTTTAAGTACAGAATATGCAAATCCCCGTAAAATAAAAGAATATGTAGAAGAAATGGCTATTGATTTTATCTCTTCTGGACTTGACCCGGAAAAGTCAACAATTTTCATTCAATCTCTTGTACCTGAGCATACTGAGTTACATTTAATATTTTCAATGATTGTTCCTATTCCTTATCTTGAAAGAAATCCAGTTTATAAAGAACAGATAGAAGAATTGAAAGATAAGGAACTGCATACTTATGGGTTTTTAGGTTACCCGGTATTACAGGCAGCAGATATTTTGATTTATAAGGCAAACTTTGTTCCAATAGGGATTGACCAACTTCCTCATCTTGAGTTGACAAGAGAAATAGCAAGAAAGTTTAATTATTTATATGGAGAAACATTCCCTGAACCTGAACCTCTTTTAACAGAAACACCAAAAATTCCAGGAACAGATGGAAGAAAAATGAGTAAGTCATATAATAACTGTATTTTTTTAAAAGATAGCCCAGAAATTATAGAAGAAAAGGTAAGTAAAATGTTTACAGACCCTAAAAGAATTTACAGAAGAGACCCAGGACATCCTGAAACCTGTCCTGTTTTTGCCTATCATAAAATTTTTAATGAAAAAAGAGTAGGGGAGATAGAAAAGGATTGTAAAGGTGCTGTAATTGGATGTACTGATTGTAAAAAAGAACTTGGGAAAAAGATTGTTGAATATCTTGAAGAAATAAGAAAAAAAAGAGAGAAAATTGAGAAAAATAAGAAAGATTTGATGGAGATACTTTTGGAAGGAAGCAAGAAAGCAAGAGAAACAGCAATTAAAACGATTTATGAAGTAAAAGAAAAAATAGGGGTTAAATATGAAAAATAATATTGAAAAACTTGTAAGAAAAGAATTAAAAGAAATTGCTCCTTATGTTCCGGGTAAACCTATTGATGAAGTTAAAAGAATTTACAATATTGACAGAATAATAAAACTTGCTTCAAACGAAAATCCTCTTGGATATTCTCCGAAGGTAAAAGAAGTAATAAAAGAAAATCTTGATGATATAAACAGATATCCTGATGGTTCTGGATATTATCTGAAAAAAGAACTGGCAAATTTTCTTAATATATCTGAAGATGAAATAATTCTTGGCAGTGGTTCAAGTGAAGTTATATCACTTGCTATTGAAGCATTTGTAAATCCTGGTGAAGAAGTAATTTATCCATTTCCATCTTTCATTATTTACAGAATTCTGGTTTTAAAGGTTGGGGGAGTTCCCGTTGAAGTTCACCTTGAAAATGATTTTTCTTACAACATTGATAGAATTCTGGAAAAAATTAATTCAAAGACAAAAGTGATAATTTTATGTAATCCAAATAATCCAACAGGAACAATTTTATATAAAAACCAACTTGAAAGATTTCTGAATAAAATTCCTGATAATATTATTGTGATTTCTGATGAAGCATACTTTGAATATGTTGAGGATAAAAATTTTGGAACGTGTTTTCCATATTACAAAGAAAAAAATATTGTAATTACAAGAAGTTTTTCAAAAATTTATGGACTTGCTTCTTTAAGGATTGGATACGGAATAGGGAAAAGTGAGATTTTAAATTATATGGAAAGAATTAGACCCCCTTTTAATACAACAGGTATTGCACAGATTGCTGCTATAACTGCATTAAAAGATATGGATTTTGTTAAAAAATCAATTGAAAATAATATAAAAGGAAAAAAGTTCCTTTATGAAAATTTTAAAAAACTGGGGATTGATTATATACCTACTGAAGCGAATTTTATACTTTGCAGATTTAAAGGAGATGCAACTTTTATAGTAAAAGAACTTGAAAAGGCCGGTGTAATAGTACGGGGAATGAAAAGTTTTGGACTATCAAACGAATATGTCAGAATTACTATAGGAACAGAAGAAGAAAATAGAATTCTTATAGAAAAACTTTCAAAATTGATTTAATTTCTTTATTCAAAAAGAAGAACTGCTTTTATATATCCTTCGGGTTTTTCAAGTGTTGTTCTCATTGCTTTATCTATTTCTTTAACTGAAAATCTGTGTGTAATCAGTTTTTCAAGGTTAAATTTTCTATTTTCAAGAAGTTTTATTCCTCTTTCAAAGTTATCCATATTTCTTTTAATTCCCATTACAGGAGAAGGGTTTAATATATGCAGACCTTTTGAATGCCACAAACCTGCATTCACAGTTCTTTCTCCGTGATGCCATGAAAAAATCGCAAGTTTACCTGCTTTATTTATTATTTCTTCCGCGAGATTTAAAGCTTCCTGAACTCCTGCACATTCAATTACAATATCAAATCTATTTCTGTACTTTTCAATATCAAATCCTTTCTTAATATTCACTGTTTCAGTTGCTCCATACTCTTCTGCAAGTTTAAGATTATATTCTTTTATATCAAAGACGACAATTTCTTCAACAGGAAAACCGGAAAGTCCTTGAAGATTTAAAAGTCCCATAAAACCAGCACCAATTAAAGCAATTTTATCCCCAGGTGAAACAGAATAAAAATTAATAGCATTTAAGACACAGGCAACTGGTTCAACTATATATTTTGCAGGGTCATCAACTTTTATAGAAAATTTTTTAACATCTTTTTCTTTCATTTTCTGGTATAAACTCCAGTTAAAGCAGACCACATAATCACCTTCTTTGATATTTTTAACTTCTTTCCCTTTTTCAACTACAACTCCAATTCCTTCATGTCCTATAATCGAATTTTCTGGTAATTTTTCTATACCAGCAAAAAGAGATGATTCCCACATACATATACCATTTGCAAGACATTTAATCATAACTTCGTCATTCTTTACATCTTCAATTTCATGTTCCCTTATTTCAAACTTTTCTTTATCCATATAAAAAACACTATATCCTCTCATTTTCACTCCTTTTTGAATTTATTTTAGCATAACAAAATTTATTAAAAAATTTTTCCTATTCCCACCTTTGAGGTGGGAAATGGAAAGCAAGAAAAAATTTGGGATAACTCCAGCACAATATAGAAAAATTATATAAAAGAGCAAAAAATTACAAAAAACAGCAAAAAATTACATAAATTTCTCTTGACTATAATTAAATTTTAAAGTTAAATTTATAAAGATGAAAATAAAAAAGGAGGTGTGGTATGAAGAAAAGAGGGTTTACTTTGATAGAGTTGCTTGTTGTGGTGGCAATAATCGCAATTTTGGCAGCGATGTTACTTCCAGCATTAAGTAAAGCAAGAGAAAGGGCAAGACAGGCAGTTTGTATGAGTAATTTAAAACAGATCTGGCATGCTCTATGGATGTATACAGAAGACCATGATGGATGGTTTTTACCCGCAAGAACACCTTATTCTGATTATTCGGATGGAGTTGTTTCATTACAACCTTGGTTTGAATTACTTGGAAATTATGGGAAAGGATATGGAGGAACTGATAAAAAATATACTCCATTAGATTATGGTGTATATATTGGAGTCGGAAATTATGAACGTCATACAAAAGGTAAAGCATTACGTTGTCCAAGTGAAAGAAGACCATTTACTTATACTCATTACCATATAAATATTTGGCTTGTTGGAAGTTATACTACAAGTAGCGATGGATATATCCCTGATCCAACTTATGGTCCTTATTTAAAAAAGATGAACAAGGTTAGAAATCCTTCAGTTGCAATATGGGTGACAGATGGTGCAGCTCCTGATCAACATAGTATATCCTATATGTATTATTATTATAAACATTCCCAGACCGGTAATATTTATAATTGTTTTAAGCATATAAATGACATCTGTAATATTTTATATGTAGATGGACATGTTGAAGGAAGGTCAGCAAGTTCTTTAAATATAGCAAAAGGACAGGGACCAAATACTCCATTAAGAAGAGGATTTGTATTACCTAGTGGTGGTTATAATCCATAAATAACAGGGAGGAGATATGTTCAAAAGAGTATTTGTTTTTTTCTTTTTTATTATTTTTTTATGTTTTGGAGATGCAAAACTTGTTTTTTACTTAAATTTTGAAAATGAAGAGGTAAAGGATATAGTTGGAAATAGAGTTGGAGAGTTGAAAGGTGGAAAATTTGTAGAAGGAAAAGTTGGAAAAGGTATATATTTTTATGGGAAAGAAAAAGAAGCAGAATGTATAATTTTTAAAGATTTAGCAAAGGATAAATTTTTTCAGAATTTTGAAGGAGGACCATTTACAATAAGTGTATGGATAAAACCAGATTCAACAAAAGAACATAATAAACAGCAGGAAATATTAAATACAGCAGGAGATATAGGACCTGGATGGCGGCTTACATATACATGGAGGACGATACTATTCAGAACAGGGACTGGAAAAAGAGATGCAGAAGGGAAAGGAGAATACTGGGAAGTTAAAACAAATCCAAGTATAGATAAGGTTAATCTTGATGAATGGAATCATATAGTTGTTGTAAGAAATGAAGAAGGTATTTTATCTTTATATTTAAATAGTAAAAAGGTTGCAGAAAGTGATAAAAAGTTTGATATTATCCCTTCAAATAGATTTTTGACAGTTGGGGCTTATCTTGGTGGTTATGCTTATGGATTTAAAGGAGTGATAGATGAAGTAAAGATATATAAAGGTGCTTTAAGTGCGGAAGAAATTTTTAAAGAATACAAAGGAGACACGGAAAAAAAAATTAAACTTGATGGAAAACTTGATGAAGATATATGGAAAAAAGGGAAAGTATTTACAAATTTTAATTTAATAAATTCAACAAATTTATCACCTGTTCAAACTAAGGTTATCTTTAATTATGATACAGATAACCTCTATTTTGCTTTTATATGCGACGAGCCGAATATTGAAAAACTAAAAAATGAAATAAAAGAGAACTCATTAAAAGTATATAGAGATGATAGTGTTGAGATAATGCTTGATACTGATAATAATAAAGGAGATTATTACCACTTTTTATTCAATCCGGGTGGTTATTATGGAGTTAAATTCAGGACACAAAGTGGATTTGTTGGTTCAGAGGTAAAAGATTTTAAATTATATACAGGAAGTTTGATAGAAAAAGGTAAATGGATAGTTGAGATAGTCATTCCATATTCTTCTTTAACACTTGAAAGAATAAAAAATGATATATCTTTGAATTTTGCAAGAAATAGAAGGGTTGATTTGCCTTCGAGAGAAGAAAGTTCAATTGCAGAGAAAGGACAATTTCATAATCCATTTGCTTTTATTCCTGTAAAACTTGAGAATATTGACCTATCATTATATGCTGTTGAATTTAAGGACATAAACATAATTGATACAGAGAAAAAAGATGAAAAATTAAATGTGAAAATAAAAGGAAATTTGAAAAATTTAAGTTCAAAAGAAAGATTGCTGGATTTAGAATTATATGAAGAAAAACTTGGTATTTTAGGGAAGACAAGTTTACAGGTATTACCAGAAAGAGAAAGGGAGATAATTTTAAATATAAATGTTCCAGAGCCAAAGGAGTACAAATTTGGTATAGATATAAAGGATAAAGGGAGAACAATTTACAGCAGTATATTTCCATTAAAAGTTACATACATACCAATTTCAATTGACCTTTTAAAACCATTATACAGAAATTCAATATATTCAACACAGAAAATAGATGAGATAGTTATAAATGTTAAGATTAACTTAAAGGAAGAGGAAATAAAAGGAACAAATATAGAGGTTTTAATAATTGATAAAAATGGTAAAGAAATAAAAAAGAAATTGAGTAAATCAGAAAAAGAAACTGTTTTAAGTTTAAAAATACCTGAATTAAAAGAAGGAGAATTTAAGATAGTGGGAAGATTAACAAAAGAAGGAAAAGCAGTTTATGAGACAAGTATTCCATTATATAAATTACCACCAGCAAAAGGAAATGAAGTTTATGTAGATGAGAATTTAAATCTTGTTTTAAATGGAAAGCCAATACTACCTTTAATATGGTGGGCTGGTTCCCCACCTGAAGAAATAGCAAAGACAGGAGCAGATGGAATAATATGTGGAATTGGTGACCTTGATAAATTAACTGAACTAAAACAATATGGTGAAGTTATGTTATTATGGGGTTCTGAACAGAAAAAATATTTTGAAGGAAAAGAAACATTATCAGAAGAGGCAATAAAAGTTATAACAGAAAAAATAAATTCAGTTAAAGACCACCCTAATCTGTTGTTTTATTATTTAGTTGATGAACCAGAAGGGAGAAATATAAGTCCAAATCTTTTAAAAGAGGTCTATGAACTTATGAAAAAACTTGACCCATACCATCCAGTTCAAATTACAAATAATACAATACAAGGAATAGAAACATATATAAATTGTGCTGATTTATTTTTCCCTGACCCATATGTATGTCCACTTATTGATGGGAGTTTAACAAGACCTATGACATATATAATCCTTTTTATGGAAGAAATAAGAAAATCAGGTAAAGGCAAAAAATTTATAGGGATAACTCCACAGGTATTTGATTATGGAAAATCTTATGCTTCAAGACCACCATATTCAACAAGAAATAATAGAGGTCCGACATTTGTAGAAGAGAGATGTATGAATTATCTTGCAATTGTTTATGGAGCGAAGGGCTTTAATTATTATATTTATGGTAAAAAAGAAGAAGGACACTGGGGAGCAATAAATTTACCAGATTTAAGGGTTGGTATGCCATATTTAATAAAAGAGAAAAAAAGTTTGAGCGATATTATACTACTTGGAAAGGATACCAAAGAAAAGGTTAAAATTGAAGACAAAAGAATACATTATACTGTTAAAGAATTTAAGGGAAAGATATATATAATAGCAGTAAATGTGGAGCCAGTTGAAGTGAACATAGAAATAAATATACCAGAAAATGTAAAGAAATTAAAGGTAATATCAGAGAAAAGAGAAATAAATGTAGAGAATGGGAAATTTCAAGACAGATTTGAACCTTATGAAGTTCACATATATACAGATAATTTAAAATTTGAAGATGTTATTGATCTAAAAAAGGTTGAAGAAGAAATAAAAAAAGAAGGTGGATGGTTTACTTATCAATATAAAAAATGAAATTTTTAAAAATTGGTGGATGTAAAACAGATATAAGTCCACCAGTTGGATATTTACTTTGTGGACATTTACCAAGAAATAAACCATCCAAAAAAAATTCACGACCCATTATATTTGAAATGTGTTTCTGTTTCAGATGAAAAAAATAGGGTTTTTATAATCACATCCGATTTAATTGGTTTTACTCCCGATTTTGTCAATTCATTAAAAAAAGAGATTTATAAGGAACTAAAAATAGAAACCATCAAAAATACTTTTAACTGCATCTCATACCCAAAAGAGTCGTAAAATTAAATCTTTCAAAATTTTTTTTAATTTTAAAAAATGCTTTTGAAAATAGAAAATATGAAAAGGGAGAGGTTTTTGACAGAAGAATCCAGAAAGTAATAGAATTTATAAATACCAATTATTCCAGAAAATTTCTGAAAAAGAGATCTGTCAATATGTAGGCCTTTCTCAATATTATTTTGCCCGTCTTTTTAAAAAATCACTGGTTTAAATTTTAAAAAATATTTAATTGAAAAAAGATTATTTGAGGCAGAAAAACTTTTACAAAATAAAGAATTAAAACTTGAGACAATTGCAAAAAATACAGGGTTTTCTTCTTTATCATTATTTTTAAAAGAATTCAAGAAAAAATTTGGTATAACTCCGGCAAAATATAGAAAAATTATATAAAAGAGCAAAAAATGACAAAAATTTCTCTTGACAATAATTAAATTTTAAAGGTAAATTATTTACAAAGATGAAAATAAAACCGAACTTACCAATTTCAAAAACAATATAAACCATTGAGAGACAAAAGATTTATTTGAAATTTAGTTTTCTAATTAGTGTTTAATTTGTTTTTCAATTTCAGTTCAACCCGCAGTTTCTTCAATATCTCTTTTTGTAATTTTGTCATTTTGTTTAATTGTTTTATTTTTAGTCCTTTCACATTTATATATCCTATCTGTATCTCTTTTAATTCTTCAAGTATATTTTTAAAAGTAAGTGAGTATTTCCTCCCTTTCCCACAAAATAACTCCTTTAATCTTTTTTTTTTCATCTCAACTACTATATAATATGAAAGCATACAAATAAATGCATGGGATGTTATTCTTTTTTCTTTATAGTGGTATATCGGTCTTATATATTTAATAGTGTTGTCTTTATAATCCTAAATGCCCTATCCACAAGTGATAAACTTTTATAATGGTCAATTATCTGCTCTTTTGTAAATTCTTCTTTTAAACTTGTATCTATTACATAACATCCTAATAGTTTTTTTGTAAATTCTAACTGGTTTTTGTCAATCTGAAATCTCTTCTGGTAATTTATAATCTCTACAAAGTTTTTCATAAGGTATCATTTCTATTGTGGAATGAATCCTTTTCCTGTTATATATCCACTGCCATCTTAACAACAAAATTCCTCTTTACTTCCTCATCTTTCTATCTGTGGTATATAAATGTCTGGTGGCTTCTTTCTCTTTATATCTTCTTAACTAATTTTTTCGCCTGTCTTTTATCCTTTGGAACAATTACCTCTAAATGTCTCCTTCTCCATATATCTCTTCTCCATTTCTTGTCTACCTGGATACTATGTCTTAACCCAAAAGCGGATTTTTGTTGACATAAAAATAATTGGATATATAATAAAATATATGGAAAGAATTTATATAGCAATAGACCTTGGGGCAGAAAGTGGAAGGGGAATTATAGGAAATTTTGACGAAAATAAAATTTATATAAATGAAATTCATAGATTTTCTACTTACAACTCAATTATTTTAAATCATAGATTTTGGAATGTTCTTAGTATTTTTGAAGAAATAAAAAAAATATTATCTATTGCTAAAGATAAAGGAGAAATTGCTGGAATTGGAGTTACAACCTGGGGAGTGGATTGTGGTTTTATAGGTGAAAATAACCTTTTGCTTTCAAATCCATTTCACTATAGGGATGAGAGAACAAATGGAATAATGGAAGAGGTTTTTCAAATTTTGCCCAAAGAAAGAATTTTTAAAGAAACAGGGATTCAGTTTATGCCTCTTAATACTCTTTTTCAATTATATGCCACGAAAAAAGAATTTCCTTATTTAATTGACAACTGCAAAACATTACTTTTTATGCCTGATTTATTTAATTTCTTTTTAACCGGAGAAAAGTTCTGTGAGTATACAATCACAACAACTTCGCAGATGTATAATTCTCTTGCATCTGGACAAAATAAAGCACCAAGAGGGAACTGGTGTTATGGATTACTTGAAGAACTCGGTATAAAAACAGATTTTCTTCCACAGGTAATTTCATCAGGAACTTTAATCGGAAATATAACTAAAAAATTACAGGAAGAACTAACTTTACCTTCAGTACCTGTTTTTGCTGTTTGCTGTCATGATACTGCTTCAGCAGTTGTTGGGACACCGGCAAAGGAAGAAGAAAAATGGGCTTATCTTTCTTCTGGAACATGGTCTCTTCTTGGAGTTGAAATTGATGAGCCAATAATAAATGAAAAAGGGCTTGAATATAATTTTACAAATGAAGGTGGTTTTGGTGGTACTATAAGATTTTTAAAAAATATAATGGGTTTATGGATATTGCAGGAATGTAAAAAAGAATGGGATAAAACCGGTAATATTTTTAAATATGAAGAACTTGTTGAGATGGCTAAAAATGCTACTCCTTTTTATGCCTTTATTGATGTTAATAATGCTGATTTTCTTTACCCGGGTAATATGATAGATAAAATAAAAAATTACTGTAAAAAAACAGGTCAGAAAATTCCAGAGGATATTCCTCAAATAGTAAGAGTTATTTTTGAAAGTTTAGCAATGGAATACAGATATGTTATAGAAAAAATGGAAGAAATATTGGGATATGAGATAGAAATACTTCATATTGTAGGCGGAGGAAGTAAAAATTCGCTTTTATCTCAATTTGCTGCATCATCTACCAAAAAGATAGTTATAACAGGACCATCTGAAGCAACAAGTGTGGGAAATCTTTTAATTCAGGCACTTGCAAGAAGAGAAATTAAAGATATAAGTCAGGTTAGAGAAATTATAAGAAATTCTTTTCCTTTAATTGTTTATAGACCTGAAAATGTTGAAATATGGGATGAAAATTATCAGAAATATTTAAAATTGAAAAGTTTTCACTATGGATTGTAATTTTCTTCAAAATTCGTTGAAAAATTATTTTGAAGTTTTATCAGCAAAAAAACCTGTCCCCGGAGGAGGAAGTGCAGTTGCCTGTCTTGCTTCACTTTCAAGTTCTCTTGTTAATATGGTTTTAAATTATACAATCGGTAAAAAAGGATATGAAAAATTTCAAGAAGAAATAGAAAAGATTAAAAGGAAGAATGAAGAGATTTTAAATGAATGTATGAATTTTATTGAAGAAGATAGCAGGATATACGAAAAAATTGATAGGGCAATAAAGGAAAGATTAGAAATAGAAGAATATCTGAAAGATTCTGCTAATTTACATCTTAAAATATGTGAATATATGGTTGAAATTGTTAATTTCTGTGATATACTTACCGAAAGAGGTAATAAAAATTTGATTTCTGATACAGGAATTGCAAGTATTTTTGCAATAGGTGCTTTCTTCGGTGGAAAGATGAATATTCTGATAAATCTGAAATTTTTAAAAGATGAAAATTTTAAAATAGAAATAAAAGAGAAAATAGAAAAGATGGAAAAAGAAATAGAAGAAAAAAGTAAAGAGGTAAAAAGTAAAGTTATAAAAATAATGGAGGAATAAAATGGGAAATATAATTGATGGAAAGGTTATTGCGGAGAAAATAAGAGATGAGGTAAAAAAAGAAATTGAACAGTTAAAATCAAAAGGGATTATTCCTAAACTTGTTGCTGTTTCTGTAGGTGAAAATCCTGCAAGCATTGTATATATGAATCAGCAGAAAAAAAACTGTGAAAAAATAGGAATTAATTATGAGATAATGAGTTTATCTGATAGTATTGATGAGAAAGGGATTATTGAAAATATTGAAAAATTAAATGAAAATCCAGATGTAACAGGAATAATTTTACAACTTCCTCTTCCCAAAGGAGTTGATACAAGAAAGGTTCAATCAAAAATAGCACCTAATAAAGATGTTGAAGGTGTTAATCCTGTTAATATGGGATGGATTGTATATGGAAGACCGGTTGTTGGACCATGTACAGCACTTGCGGTTAAAGAAATAATTGAGTATCTTGGTATAAATCTGTATGGAAAGGAAGTTGTTATGGTTGGTCATTCAGATATAGTAGGAAAACCTGTTGGTTTGCTTTTGGTTGATAAGTTTGCTACAATTACAATCTGTCATATAGGAACTTCTGATGCAGGGAGACTTCAAGACCATGTAAAAAGAGCAGAGATATTAATTGTTGCTGTTGGAAAGGCAAATTTAATACCAGGGGACTGGATAAAAGAAGGAGCAATTGTAATAGATGTCGGAATAAATAGGGTAGGGGATAAAATAGTAGGAGATGTTGAATTTGAAAAAGCAAAAGAAAAAGCGAGTTGGATTACACCTGTTCCAGGAGGAGTTGGACCTATCACAACTGCAATCTTATTAAGGAATACTGTTTTACTGGTAAAATTACAGAAGGGAGTATAAAAATCGTGTTATGACGAAAATAAAAACATACAGGAATTTAACCTCTGACCTTTTGTAAAATCTTCAATAGTTCTTTATCTCCCTCTACATCGCCCAGACAAGTAGCGATTATACCATTAACAATTCCCTCTATTTTTTTAACAAATTCAACTGCATTTTCCATCGTAGTAGTTGCAGGCCAATTTATTCTTTCAAGTATCTTTTTATTTTTAGGTGTTTCTACAACAAAGTAAGGATAAATAGGTTTTCCTAACTTTTTACACTCAAGAGACAATTCTTTTAACTTTGGGAGAGATGCTTCATCTAATCTTAAAAAAAAGCAGAAATCCCATTGATCTCTAATACGAGCAATTGCATCTTCAGTTGGTCTACGGCTTGTCACAAGACATCCTAATTGTAAATTTTTTACTTTTATAGTTTCTCTCAAGAAACTCCTTATTTCTTCCGCAGGGCCTGTAGAACGCCTAAATTGTTCAAACTCTTGAGGGTCCCTAATAATCTCACAGTTGCCATCTTTTCTTGTTCTAATTGCAAATCCATATCTTGGCGCATCTCCTGGATCAGGAATCATTCCATCAATACCAACAGATTCACATGCCTTTGCCACTGCACCAATTTCAACTGGTCCTTTGTAATTTGTAATTAGCATTGGAAACACTATTTTTTGCGGGAATTTTGTTTTGATAATGCAAGCAACTGCTGTTGCTGATGGTGCAGGTATTCCACTGGCACTATCAGTAATGTTGTATCCATCTATTAAGTCATTAATTTCATCTACTAATTCAAGAAAGTTTGACTTCGGAATAAATTCGTATAATATTTTCATAAATTTCTCCTCCTTTCTAATTGTTATTTTTCTTTTTTTAATTTATCAAATCATTTTATCTTTGTCAAATTTTTTCTCTGGTTTTAATATGATAATTATAAGTGCAGAAATATCAATGAGTTACAAAGATTAATCACTATGTCGGAATTTTTTAGCCCTTTTTTCTTTTTCAAAATAATTTATTAGTGGAAGTAAAAATTCAATTGTGAGAAAACTTTCAAGGTATATAAGAGAACTTTCAAATTCCTCATCAGTTTTAGTTTTTCCTGTGGTATTGGTGTTCAGTGTGTTTCAAAAGTTATTGATGTACCAGTTTATCCTGCTTCAAACACAATTTATCTTGGTGGATTTCAGGGACTATGGCCTGGTGGGGAAAGATGTGCTGAATGTGGGACCTGTTATCTTGGAATTACAGGAGGAATATGCCCTATTACATTTTGTACAAAACAACTTATTAATGGTCCATGTGGAGGAACAAATAAAGGAAAATGTGAAATAGACCCAGAAAAAGATTGCGGATGGGTTTTAATATATGAAAGATTGAAAAAAATAGGAAAACTTGAAATTTTAAAAGAATACCAAGAACCAAGAAATTATAAGTTACTTGAACCTGATTCTAAATTGAGGAAAAAGGTATTTTATGATTTAGATAAAAACGAGGAGTTTTAAATGGAAATTTCTAACTTACAGAAAAAATTGAATGAAGGGAAATTTGTTATTACTTCTGAAATAGGGCCTGGGAAAGGAACAAATCTTGAGTTTTTAAAAGAGGCAGAAGTTATAAAGAATATGGTTGATGCAATAAATGTGACTGATTTACAAAGTTCTGTTATGCGACTTGGTTCACTTAGTGTTTGCCACTTACTTGTAGAAATGGGGATAGAGCCAATTTTCCAGATAACATGTAGAGATAGGAATCGACTTGCATTACAATCAGACCTTTTAAATGCTTATGTTCTTGGTATTAGGAATGTTTTAGTTTTAACAGGAGACCATCCAATACTTGGGGACCATCCTGAAGCAAAGTCAGTTTTTGACCTTGATTCTGTTTCATTATTAAAAGTCGCTTCAACATTGATGGAAGGAAAAGATATGAAAGGGAATGAACTTGATGGTAAAGTAGAATTTTTTATTGGAGCAGTTGTAAGTCCTGGATATGAACCAATTGACCTACAGATAATAAAGATGGAGAAAAAAATTGAAAATGGAGCAAAATTCTTCCAGACACAGGCAGTATATGATTTAAAAAAGTTTGAAGAATTTATGAAAAGAGTTGAAAAATATAAGGTTCCTATTTTAGGTGGAATTGTTCTTCTTAAATCTGCTGGTATGGCAAAATATATGAATGAGAATGTAGCAGGAGTTACAGTTCCTGATAAATACATAGAAATGATGGCAAAGGCAAAGAAGGAAGAAAGAGTAAAAGTAAGTTTACAGATTGGAGCAGAATTGATTAAAGGTATGAAAGACATGTGTCAAGGGATTCATATAATGCCACTTGGATGGGATAAATATGTTCCTGATTTACTTTCTTTATCAGGTATAATTTGAAAAATAAAATTTTTTTGACATATAATTTTAATTATCGTATAATTTATAAATAGACACAAAGTTAGTGTAAAGGACAAAGAGGTCCTTTTTCCCAAAGTGGGGGAAAGGACCTCTTTTTTTTATAAACAAAAAGGAGGGAAAAATGGGAAATTTTAACCTTTTTGAAATGGCTCAAAAACAACTTGATATGGTAAGCAAAATTTTAAAACTTGATGAAGCAACTCATAATTTTTTAAGAGAACCAATGAGAGAAATTCATATTACAATACCGGTTAAGATGGATAATGGCCAAACAAGGATCTTTAAAGGTTTCAGAGTTCAGTATAATAATGCAAGAGGGCCTTTTAAAGGAGGGATTAGATTTCATCCAGAAGAAACAATAGATACAGTTAGAGCACTTGCTGCATGGATGACATGGAAGACTTCTTTACTTGACCTTCCTTACGGAGGAGGTAAAGGCGGGGTTATATGTAATCCTAAAGAATTATCAGATTCAGAAAAAGAAAGATTGGCAAGAGGTTATATAAGGGAACTTGCTGAATTCATTGGTCCTGAAAAAGATATTCCTGCTCCTGATGTTTATACTGATCCTCAAATTATGGCATGGATGATGGATGAGTTTTCAAAAATTAAAGGTTATAATTCTTTTGGAGTTATAACAGGAAAGCCTTTAGCCCTTGGAGGTTCGCTTGGAAGAAATGATGCTACAGCAAGAGGTGGAATATATTGTGTAAGAGAAGCAGCAAAATATTTAAAAATAAATTTAAAAAATTCAAAAGTTGCAATACAGGGTTTTGGTAATGCAGGTTCTTATGCTGCTATTTTATCACAGGAAATTCTTGGTGCTAAAATTATCGCTGTTTCTGATTCAAAAGGCGGAATTTATTCTGAAAAAGGGCTGGATCCTTATAAAGTTATTGAATATAAAAAGAAAAATGGAACAGTTACTGGTTTTCCCGGAACTTCTAAAATTACAAATGAAGAATTGCTTGAACTTGATGTGGACGTTCTTTTTCCTTCTTGTCTTGAGAATGTTATAAGTGGTGAAAATTCAAAAAGAATTAAGGCAAAGATTATTGCTGAACTTGCAAATGGTCCAACAACTCCAGAAGCAGATGAAGTTTTATACAGTAAAGGTAAATTTGTTATACCTGATTTTTTATGCAATGCAGGTGGAGTAACTGTTTCCTATTTTGAATGGGTTCAGAATATAACAGGTTATTACTGGAAACTTGAAGAAGTACATAATAAACTTGATGAAAAAATGACAAAAGCATTTTACGATGTTATTAAAGTTTACGAAGAAAAGAAAATAAGTCCAAGAATGGCTGCCTATCTAGTTGCTGTAAATAGAGTAGTTGAAAGTATGAAGTTGCGCGGCTGGGTATAACTTTAATGAAAGAATACTGCGGAATTGTAGGAATATTCAATCTAAAAAAAATTTCAGAGTATTTATATTTTTCTCTATTTTCTCTTCAACATAGAGGCCAGGAAAGTTGTGGAATTGTTTTTTCTGATTTTAATGATGTTTTTATACATAAAGGTATGGGTCTTATCAGTGATGTTTTTTCGAGATTTGATTTTACAAAATATAAAGAAAAATTAGGTTTTGGAATTGGACATGTTAGATATTCAACAACTGGAAATCCTGATATAAAAAATATACAGCCATTTATAGTTGAATATAAGGGGAGAATCTATGCAATTGCTCATAATGGTAATCTTGTGAATAGTTATAATTTAAGGAAAAAACTTGAAGAAGAAGGAACACTTTTTCAAACAACTCTTGATACAGAAATAATTATGCACTTAATTTTTAAATCAAAAAAAGAAAAATTTGAAGATAAATTAAAGGAAGCATTATCAGAAATAAAAGGTGCCTTTTCACTTGTTTTATTTACTCCTGATGGGATTTATGCTATTAAAGACCCAAATGGATTTAGGCCTTTATGTCTTGGTAAATTAAATAATGGTTATGTGATATCATCTGAAAGTTGTGCTTTTGATTTGATAGGTGCTGAATATATAAGAGAAATAGAAGAAGGTGAGATTCTTTTTATAGGAAAAGATGGTTTAAAGAGTTATTATTTACCAAAAAATAAAATTTCAAGATGTATATTTGAATTTATATATTTTGCAAGGCCTGACAGTAATATCTTTGGTGTAAGTGTATATAATGCGAGGAAAAAATTGGGGGAGAGATTGGCAGAGGAGTTCCCTTATGATGGAGATATTGTTGTCCCCATACCTGATTCGGGTAATATCGCTGCACTGGGTTT
>Ga0116165_1000748_pt1 | contig 26947 bp, 30 predicted proteins | sample AD_JPNMR1_MetaG_FD_89885 | JGI IMG/M metagenome (GOLD analysis project Ga0116165, IMG submission 89885) | Active sludge microbial communities of municipal wastewater-treating anaerobic digesters from Japan - AD_JPNMR1_MetaG | ecosystem: Engineered > Bioreactor > Anaerobic > Digestate | place...
AATGTAGTTCATGTTCTGCTTTATAATTTGATAAATTTATATTCATAAAAATCCTCCTTGTTTATAAAAATTATTTTCTATATATTAATCACAAAATTTATGAAAAAATCCTTTACAAAATTTCAAAAAAAATAGAAAAAATTTTATCTGAAAATAATATCTCTTTCGATTACTTATTTTATTGCAATCATTTTTTTTGACTTTTTTAAAATTTAATGATAATTTCCTAAAACTATGAAATTACCAAAAGAAGTCATTGAGATCGCAAAGGTTTTTAATAAAAATAATTTTCAAATCTATATTGTTGGCGGAGCAGTAAGGGATAATTTACTCGGAATACCAAATATGGATTTTGATTTTGCAACAGATGCTCTGCCTCAGGATGTTATTAAACTCTTTAAAAAGGTTGTGCCAATAGGTATTGAACATGGAACTGTTCTTGTGCTTTATAAAGGTTTTGAATTTGAAGTAACAACTTTCAGAATAGATGGAAAATACTCTGACAATAGAAGGCCAGATAATGTTACCTTTGTAAGGAGTTTAAAAGAGGATTTAATAAGAAGGGATTTTACAATAAACGCATTTGCATGGGATATTCTTGAAAATAAATTAATAGACGAAGTAAATGGAATAGAAGATCTGAATCAAAAGATAATCAAAGCAATAGGAGATCCAGAAGAAAGATTTAAAGAAGATGCTTTGAGAATGATAAGAGGATGTAGATTTGCCGCAAAATTAAATTTTAAAATTGAAGAAAAAACCCTTGAAGCAATGCAAAAACTAAATATTCTTATAAAAAATATTTCAGCAGAAAGAATAAGAGATGAATTAATAAAAATAATGGAGACAGAAAAACCATCGATTGCCTTTGAATATTTAAGAATATCTGGATTACTTGATCATATTTTACCAGAATTATTAGCAGGTTATGGCGTATTTCAGAATAAATTTCATAAATATGATGTTTATTATCATAATCTATATAGTTGCGATGCCGCTCCTAAAGACAATTATATTGTAAGATTTGCGTCTCTATTCCACGATATCGCAAAGCCTCAAACCAAAAAAGGTAAAAAAGAGGAGTGTGATAACGAAGAGGATAATAGTGAAAATTCTTTTTATAATCATGAAATTATAGGAGAAAAAATAGCTGGTGCGATTCTCAAAAGATTGAAGTTTTCTAATGAAGAGATAAAAAAGATAAGACATCTTATTAGACATCATATGTTTTATTATACAGATCAATGGACAGATGGAGCTGTTAGAAGATTCATAAGAAAAGTTGGACTTGAAAATATTCAGGATCTTTTCCTGTTAAGAGACGCTGATAGAATAGGCAATGGCATGAAACAGGGAATTCCAAAGGCTTTTATTGATTTTAAAGATAGAATTCAAAAAATAATAGAAGAAGACAATGCCTTTAAAATTGAAGATCTTGATATAAATGGCTATGATATAATGGAGACTCTTAACATAAAGCCAGGGCCTATTATTGGCGAAATTTTAAACCATCTTTTAGAAATTGTGTTGGATAATCCAGAATTAAATAAAAAAGAGATTCTTATTCAGGAAACAAAAAAATACTATGAAGCAAAACAGAAGATATCTATTTTATAAAATATTTAAAAATCCAAATAGATGCTACCCCTAAATTAGTGATAAATCCCCTTTACTTTGGGCCGATTTTATTTTTAGGCAGTTAAAAAAATAAATTTATCCTAAAGGGTTAATTTTGTTTGAGAAAAGATTGTAATATTTTCATTTATTTTTTAGTAGAATTTAAAACAAATTTTTTCAATAATATGTCTCAAATCCCACTACCTGATAACAATCGTTGTAGATTGCTTTGTAGAATGGCGTGGTGTTGCCGGAGAAGTGGGATAATTCTCTGCTCTTATTCCACTTTTTTATCTTTGTTAGTCTTAAAAATAACCTTAATGTTATTATACTACATTTCATCTCTACCCCGGTAATCCCAAGTTTCTCATACTCTTTCAAAAAAAGTAGGATAATTCTCCTCAGTAAAGCCCCCATACTGAAAAAATTTAAATCAGCATGCATTTTCTTTAAGAATCTATAGTCCTGTTTGGAAAGATATATATGAAATCTTGCGTCTCCATCTATTCTCTCATACTTATTTCCATCCTCTGGACCGAAACAATATATCTTTTTTACTCTATTAGTATAAAGTTGCAAAATATATACCACAAGCCCAGAAAGAGAGACGTTGAATTTTTTTGCAATAGTTGCAAGTCTTTTCTTCATAGCAGAGTTAACCACAATATGTAACTCATGCTCAAAATTATAGTTTTTTAAAATCTTACGAATATTATTCATAAAAACCTCCTTAACAAAAAATTATTTTCTATATATTAATCACAAAATTTTTGAGAAAATCCTTTACAGCTTTTAGAAAAAAAATAAAAAATTTTTGCCTAAAAATAAAATCGCACCATTTTACTTTTTGTTCATAATATATTTTTGACAAAATTTAAAAAATTGATTATATTTAATTATGTTTGAAATCCTAAAAGAGGCTGAATTTACTCTTATAGAAAAAAAATCCAAATTTATATGTAGAATTTTCAAAATCGAGAATGAGGAGGAAGCAAAAAAGAAGATAAAAAGTATTGTTGAATTAGAAAGAGGAGCTACTCATAATTGTTATGCTTATCGAATATATAATAAAAATGGTGTTATAGAGAGAAAGAATGATGATGGTGAACCAGCAGGGACTGCTGGTAATCCAATGCTTTCAGTATTATCTTATGAGAATCTTATTAATCTAATTGCTATTACCACAAGATATTTTGGTGGGATAAAATTAGGCGCTTCTGGGCTTGTTAATGCTTATAAAAAGAGTGTTATTGAAACAGTTAAAATTTGCGGTAAAAAAGAATTTGTCATAAAAGATATTTATTATTTAAGATTTTATATAAATAATGTAAAAATTATTGATAATCTATTAAAAATTAATGATATAGAGATAATTGAGAGAAAATTTTCAGGTAAAGAGGTAGAATATATTATTAAAATGCCAGAGGTTAAAATAGATATTTTTAAAAATAATCAGTTATTTCTTGAATTTAAGAACATACAATAATTTATGTAAAATTTTTGTAATTTTTAAGAATGTCTATTAATAGTGAATTAAATATTTTTAATAAAAGTGAGGTTTAATTATGGAAAAAAAATCAAAAATATTTGTGGCAGGTCATAGGGGACTTGTGGGGTCTGCGATTGTTAGAAAATTACAACAAGAGGGATACAATAATTTAATCTTGAGGACAAGAGAGGAACTGGATCTTACAAATTTTAATGCAGTCTCTGAGTTTTTTAAAAAAGAAAAGTCAGAATATGTATTTCTTGCTGCTGCAAAGGTTGGTGGTATATTGGCAAATAGCACAAAAAAGGCTGAGTTTATTTACGAAAACCTTCAGATTCAGAATAATGTGATTCATAATGCCTATCTCAATAATGTAAAAAAATTGCTTTTTTTAGGCAGCTCTTGCATTTATCCTAAAATGTGTCCTCAACCTATTAAGGAAGAGTACCTTTTATCTGGCTATCTTGAGCCTACAAATGATGCCTATGCTATTGCAAAAATTGCTGGTTTAATTATGTGTAGATCCTATAATGAGCAATATGGAGCCAATTTTATAAGTGCAATGCCAACAAATTTATATGGTTATAACGATAATTTTGACTTGAATAGTTCTCATGTTCTTCCTGCTCTAATAAGAAAATTTCATGAGGCAAAAGTTGAGAATAAAAAAGAGGTTATTGTATGGGGAACTGGCTCTCCTTTAAGAGAATTTCTATTTGTGGATGATTTAGCAGATGCTCTTTTATTTTTAATGAATAATTATAACGAAAATATCCACATAAATGTAGGAACCGGGGAAGATATATCAATAAAAGATTTAGCATTTTTAATAAAAGAGGTAGTTGGATTTAATGGTCAAATTACATTTGATACATCAAAACCAGATGGTACTCCAAGAAAATTACTCGATGTATCAAGAATAAATAAATTAGGCTGGAAGGCAAAGACATCTTTAAAAGATGGCATAAAATTAACTTATGAGTGGTATCTTAAAAATAAAACATAAAATTAGATTTAAGGAGAGAAAATGGATAAATCAATTACTTTAATTCAGTTTTTTAAACTCGGTGGGTGGGCAATGTGGCCCTTATTGATATTCTCTATTGCAACAATTAGCCTTATTCTTGAAAGACTGATCTATATATTAATCCATAATTTAAAAGTGGATGATATAGCATCCGGTATTCTTCAAAAACTAAGAGAAAATGATATTGAAGGAGCAAAAGAGATATGTAAGAAAAGTAAAAAAAATAAAATAGCATCTATAATACTGTTAAGAGGTCTTGAGATGTCGCATTTAGGTGAACATAGAATGGAGAATATTATTGCAACAGAGGCTGCAAAAAAGATAAATGATCTTGAAAGAGGCTTTAATTTTTTAATTGCTTTAGGCTCACTTTCCCCTATTACTGGATTTTTGGGAACAGTTTCAGGGATGATAACTGCCTTTAGAGATATAGCAAATGCTGCTGATGTTAATGCTCAACTTGTTGCTAATGGTATATTTGAGGCTCTTATCACAACTGCTTATGGATTAATTATAGCAATTGTTGCAATTGCTGGCTATAATATATTCTCTCATATTGTGGATAATTTTACAAAAGACATAGAACTTGCTGGAAGCGAGATTGTTACTGCTATTATAAGTCAAGAGAAAAAGTAGTATGAAGATAAAAAGAAAGAATAGAAATATTTTTGACATTGCTGACTCAGGTTCAATGAGTGATCTTGCTTTTTTGCTTATAATATTCTTTATAGTAATCGCAATTTTTAATATAAATAAGGGATTTATCTTAGGATTACCACAAAAAAATTCCACAAAAATTGTTAATATAAAAGATATAATCAAAATTAATATTAAAGAGAATGGGGATATCTTCTATAATAAAGAAAAAGTTACAATAGATGATATAGAAAAAAATATCAAAGAGGATTTAGATAATAATCCTAATCTTACTGTTTTATTGAAAATTGAAGAAAATGTAAAGTATCAGAATGTTGTCAATATAATAGAAATAGTAAGAAAATTAAATGTGGAAAATTTTTCTTTTAGTATTATGAAGGATGGTGAATAAAAATGAAAATAGAGAGACATAAAAGAAAGATAATAACAATACCAATAAGCTCAATGTCAGATATTGCATTTTTATTATTGATATTTATTATGCTTATATCATTAATCAATTATAAAAAGGTAATAAAAATAGATTATCCTGAGGCTAATTACAAAGAGGTCACACAGGCAGATAGCAATCTTGAAATATGGATAGATATGAATGGCACAGTTTATTATAAAGGTAATATAGTAGATTTAAAGTCCTTAGAAAACATTATAGTTGATACCGTCGTAAAAAAGCCAGATACAAGAATCCATATAATTGCTGATAAGAATACACCTTATAAGAATGTGGATAAAGTTGTTGAGATTTTAAAATTACTTCAGCATAGAGTTGTATCATTTGTTGTTAAGGGTGATTAGATGAAATATTATATTGATAATGAATCACAGTTAGTATCATTTTTAAGAAAACATCTTATAAAAATAATAGTAACGATAGTTTGTATACTCTATCTATGTTTATTTCTAACTATAACAATAACTCTTGGCGAAAAAGAAAAGAGAAAAGATAATAGTATATTTAAGATTGTGGATGTTAAAGAATTTACCCCCCCTGAAATTGAAAAAAAAGAAGAAATTAAAAAAGAGGATGTTATTGAGATAAACAGACAGGAATCAATAACAGAAAATGTAGTTGAAACAGATAAAAAAATTGTTGAAGTGGATATTGATTATCTACCACAACACAAGATTTCAAAATTACCAGAACTACCAGCAGAGGAGATTAAATCTCGAATAGTTTATCCACCTCTTGCAAATAAACAGGGGATAGAAGGAATTGTTTATCTTGAACTTTTTATTGATCAGAATGGTATTATAAGAAAGATAGAGGTATTAAAGGATCCTGGTTATGGATTTGCTGAGGCTGCTATTAAGGCTTTGCAAAATATAAAATGTAAACCTGCTGAAGCAAATGGAATTCCTGTTGCAGTGAGATATAGATATCCTATAAGATTTACTTTGAAAAAGTGATCTATTTAGAAGGGGGATATCTGTTTACTAAAAGTAAAATTTCACATATTGATATAGAATAACATATTTATATAAGATAGAGAGGATATACTTTTAACTTACAGGGGGATATCTGTCTTTTTAAGAAGTTATTTCTAAAAAAATAATTATTATTTTTTATATATCCGAAAAATATATTATATGAATATTTGCGAGAATGAAAATACAATAACTTTTGAACTAGATAACTCTGGAAAGATATTATCAATATCAGAAAATATAGAAAAAATAACAGGATATTTAATAAATTCTTTAAAAGAAAGATTTTTATGGAGTATCTTTTTAGAAGATAATAAAATAGATTTTGAAAGATTTAAGGATTATTTTTGTAAAAAAAAAGAATTTATTATTAGAGATATCTATTCTGAAGATAGATATCTTAAACCAGTGGCATATTTTAGGAATAATGAAAATTTTATTTTTGTTTTTTATAATATTACAGAATTTAAAAAAGAAAATGAAAAATTAAAAGAAGAAATCAGAATTAAAACAGAAGAACTTACCACTATTAATAATGAGCTTTTAGAAATAAATAGTTTATTAATTAAAGAAATATATGACAGAAAAAAAATTGAGGAAAGGCTCTCTTATAATTACTCTTTACTCGATAGTGTTAATGATGCAATAATAGCCACTTCCAATGATAAACATAGGACAATTGTCCTATGGAATAAGGGAGCAGAATTAATCTTTGGTTTCAAAAAAGAAGAGGTTATTAATAAACCTTTTGATAATGTGTTACAATTTCAGTTTCAAAAAGATGAAGATAGAAATAAATTTTTAAAAGAGGAGTTTAAAGGAGAGTTAATATATTTAAAAAATGATAGCAGGATATTTTTAGATGCAAATATAATATCAATAAAAGATAAAAAAAATATTATAACTGAATGGATAGGAGTTTATAGAAATATTACTTATAAAAAAGAGTTTGAAATAAAAGAGAAAGAGAGAGAGGAGCAGCTAATCAAATCAGAAAAATTGGCTTCTCTTGGCATCCTTATATCTGGCATTGCACATGAGATTAATAATCCAAATAATTATGTTATGCTGAATTCTAAGATGCTAAAAAAATTTTGTGATGAGATCACCCCTATTCTTGATCGCTATTTTAGTAAAAAGAGGGATTCCACTTTACTTAATATGAGTTATAATGAGGCAAAAAATAATCTAAAAGATCTTATTTCTGGCCTTATAGATGGCTCTACAAGGATTAAAAATATAGTTCAAAGTTTAAAAGAGTTTATTCAACCGGATCAGGGGGTCTGGGATCAGGAGATAGATGTAAATAATGCGGTAAAAAGTTCAATAATAATCTTAAATAACTTAATAAAAAAGTCAACAAATAATTTTTTTGTAGAATATGATTATTCTATACCTAAGATAAAAGGAAATTTACAACAATTGGAGCAGGTAATAATAAATTTATTAGTAAATGCCTGCCAATCTCTTACATCAAAAGATAAGATGATATCTGTATTCACGAATTTTAATAAAAATTCAAATTGCATTAATATTACAATAAAAGATGAAGGTAAAGGAATTCCTCAAAATATACTTTCAAAAATAATAGAACCTTTTTTTACCACAAAATATGATGAAGGCGGCACTGGACTTGGATTGTCAATTTCTTATAATATTATAAGAAAATTTAATGGTAATATATCTTTTTCTTCTGAATTAAATAAAGGGACAACTGTAATTGTTACTATTCCTGTTTGAGATTTTATATATATTTTTGTTTTTTTATTTTTTTATAAATTTTCAATAAAAATTATTTTTTTATTGATATTATTTGAATAATATTATATATATTTATTTAGAATATTTTTATTTTTTATAATGAGGTGTTATATATGGAAAATAAAAAAGAAAAAAGACTTCATGAAAGAATAGAGTCAAAATTGCCGATTATATTTACCTTTGACGATCCAAGAACAAATAAAAGAATCGAGAGCGGTAAGTTGACTCTTAATATCAGTAAAGGGGGGCTATTTTTTGAAAGTAAAAACAAATTTGAAGTTGGCGATATTATGTCTTTAAAAATGAATGTTATAAAAGATATTATTAACTGTAAAGGGAAAGTTGTCAGAATTGAAGAGGAAGAAAAAGATAATAAAATCACCTATAAAGTTGGCATCGAATTATTGGATATTTCTGATACAGATAGAAACAAAATCGAAGAGTATGCTAAAAATCAACCTATTTAATTTATTTTAGATTTAGAAAATGACATAAATTAAATACTGCTATTCCATCTTCAAATATCAATTATCCTCTATTGGTCAACCTCGAAAAAGCCATTTTATAAAGCTTTTTATCGGATTTTCGCCAAATTTTTTGCTATAAGATTTTACTGCTTCTGATATGGGGGCATTACTATCATATTTTTTCTTTAATTCGTCCCAATATTTTATTATCCAGACATAAAGATCAGCACTCGTTCTTCCCGGAAATCTAATAAGGATATTTTTATCTTCAATCTCCTTAATTATAGGCATGAAGAGATTGTCATACCAGCTAATCATTGCCTCATGAAAACTAACATTCTCTTTTCTCTCTATTCCTAAAAAATATTGATGCCCCTGTATATGAATCATTAATTCATCGAATCTACCCGGTGAACTAAAATTAATCATTGATACATCTCTTTCCTTATCAAGTCCAGTAATTTTTAAAAAATTTTCTCTTTCATGTTTTATTATTAACTTCTCTAAATCTTCTTTTGTAACAGAAGAATCTAAAACAATATCTGTTTGAATTTCTATCACCTCGGCATCAATAAACTCTTTTCCCTGTCTTCTGGCAACAGACACTCTATGATTTCCATCTCTTACAAAATAGACCTTTCCTATCTGATATAATTGAATGGGTGGAAGTATTATATCTTTATAATGTGCTTCGTCAATTCTTGTCCATCTATCTTTTAAATTTCTTTTTTCTGGTAAAAATTCTCTTGTAAAATCGTTATATCTCCCTTCACTACCAACTATATCATCTATTGCCACAAATTGCATACCCTTGTAGCACTCATTTTTTACTTTAATATATTTTATCACATCATTAAACGACAGTAAGTCATTCTCTTTTCCCTTTATCTTTGAGATTATATTTTTAAAGAGTGCTTCAAAATATGCTTTATCAAAATCATTTTTAGTTTTCTCTTTAATCATTAAGTCAGCCATATTTCTAAAAGAAACTCCTTTTTTTAAACTTAAAAATAGGCAATATTGCCAATATTTTATTTAAATAATAAATGTTTTTATTTAAAAAATAATAAATTTTATATAAAATTTACATTTATTCTATCTCTGTTTTCACATATCCCGTGCAATTTATCACCCTTGTATTATAATACATTGTCTCTTTTTTCTGGTTTTTATCATAAAGATGTATATGTCCATGTAAAAAAAGTTTTGGTTTAAATAATTTAATAAAAAGATTAAAGGCCTTAAAGCCAGTATGGCACTGATCCTGTAAGTCCCCTATTTCATAAGGTGATGTATGAGCGACAAATATATCTATAAACTTTCCATATCTTAATTTATTAAAAATTAATCTTGGAACGATTTTCAAAATTTGGAAATAGACCTCCCATTGTTTATATTGAAAAGGTCCACCATTATACCATACAGAACCTTGAAAACCAGTTATCAGATATCCTTTTACATTATAAACTTTTAAATGTAAATTTAGAAAACATGATGGATATTCAAATTTATATCCGCCAAAAAAGGTCTTTTTTACTCTATTATAGTTTACATGATTACCAACTACAAAAAAAACTGGTTTATTCAATTCACTCATTATAAAATCAAGATATCCCATTGATATATCACCACAACTAATTACAATATCGACATCCTTCATCCTTTCTTTCATATTCTCAGAATATATTACTGGATCGATCCAATCCGATACGCATAAAATTTTCATTTATTTACTCTTAATTATTAATTTAATATTAGGGGGATATCTTAAACTCATTAACTATCTTTATTTTTCTTATCTATAGCAGAAAAACATTCCTTTGAACAAAAGTTATTTTTATGATATTTATTATTAATTACTATTTCAAAATAATTGCCACATACCTTACATCTTGAAAATTTCTTCATACATTCAATACTACAATAGTCAGAATCTTTATTTTCATCGTTTATTTCAAAATAATTTCCACAACAAAAACATCTTTTGAACAATAAGGCCTCTTATTAAAGATACTATAATTTTTAAAATATGTCAAACTTTAAAATAAATAAAGCCACCCAATTAAATCAAGGATGGCTTCTTAAAAAATCTTAATCAAAAGTAGAAATTAATCAATTTTATATTTTGCCTTTATCTCCTTTTCTGCCTGTAACCAATCTGTAAAATCACTTCCTGCAATCTTATTTTTTATTCTATTCTCGTAAATTTCATACGCTCTTTTTTCTACTTCATTAAGAAATTGATTTAAATTTACATTTGTTTTTGTCTCTTTTTTTACTGATTTTGCCATAATTTTCTCCTTGTATAAATTAAAATTTAAATTTTTAGCCTTCTTTTAGATTACAATATTCTTTTAAAAAGAAAGGCTATAATAACTTTATTTATAATAACCTATTTTTTTATTTTGTCAAGTTTTTTTTATTTTTATCTTTCTTTAAATGAGCAGGTATCATTTTATCTCTTGCAACCTTAAATGCAAATCTCATTATCTGCTCTGTTGTAACATCTGGGCCATACTTATAATACATAATATGAACTATTGCCTTTAGTTCATTCTCTCTTAGAACAAGATAAATAAATCTATCCCTCTCTTCAGGGGTCATATCCTCATATTCTACCATGAGTATTATTCTATAAATATTTTAAAAAAAAATCAACATTTTTTAAAAATAATTTTGATTATTTTTTTATTTATTGTATAATAGAGTTGATATTTTATTATTTTTTATGGTATAAATATGAATAGTCAAATAAAGGTTGGGATTTTAATTAACAGAAAAAAGGAGAAATTTATATCTAAATTTAAAAGAATAAAAGATATAAATTTTTCAGTTGAGGAAAACATAAAAAATATTTCAGATTATGATGTTCTTGTTATTGATTATAAAAATTTTATAAAATATAAGAAAAAAATTATCTTTTCTGATAAATCAAATTTTTTTAAAATATTTCTTATTTTATCTAAAAAAAATGCTATAAAATATATCAATCGACATATCGATAATTTTTATATTTATACTTTTTTGCCTTATGATATTCCATATAAAAAATTAGTGATAATTTTTAAAAAATATATAAATGATTATAAAAATTTTAATCTAACAAATGATTTTATCAATAAATGTGAAAGGCAGAATTCTATTTTTGAAACCTTGACTAAAATAGGGATATCTCTATCTGTAATAAGAGATATAGAGGTGCTTCTTGATCTAATTTTAACAAAGGCAAGAGAGATTACAAATTCTGACGCTGGTTCAATATTTTTGAACACAGAAGAGGAGGTTAAGGACGAAAATGGTAATACTATTAAAGAAAAAAGGCTTAAATTTGTCCATAGTCAAAATTTCTCTTTTCCAATCAAATCCCCAACTTTTAGTATACCATTGACAAAGTCATCAATTGTGGGATATACCGCTATTACTGGGATTACTTTAAATATTCCTGATGCTCATAAAATCCCGCCAACCGCAGATTATTCTTATAGTGTAGAAACAGAGAAGAAAATGGGAGTTCATAATAGATCTATTTTAACCATACCAATGAAAAATCATAGAGGGGATATTATAGGAGTTCTTCAACTCTTTAATAAAAAGAGGAATCTCAATGCAAATATACATAATTTAGAAGATTTTGAACGAGAGGTGATACCTTATGATAAGATGGATGAGACAATAGTATCATCTCTTGCAAGTCAGGCTGCTGTCTCTCTTGAGAATAGTCTACTATATAAAGAGATAAAAAATATATTTGAAGGATTTATCAAGGCTTCTGTTACAGCAATAGAATCAAGAGACCCTACAACTTCTGGGCATTCTGAAAGAGTTGCTCGCCTTACAGTAGAACTTGCCAAAAAAGTTGACAGAGTGGATGAAGGTCCTTATAAAGATGTAAAATTTAGTGACCAGGATATAAAAAATCTTGAATATGCAGGACTTTTGCATGATTTTGGTAAAATAGGTGTAAGGGAAAAGGTTTTAGTTAAGGCTAATAAATTATATCCAGAAGAACTCGAATTATTAAAATTAAGATATGAATATTTAAAAAAGAGTATGCTTCATGATACTGCATCAAAAAAAATTCAAATAATAAAAGAGATAGGTATTGAAGAATTTTTAAAAATAGAGAAAAATTTTGATGAAGAAATTCAAAAAAAATTGAATGAAATAGAGGTCTTTTTAGATATAATATTAAAAGCAAACCAAACAACTGTTCTTGAAGATGATAGAAGCAAAATATTAAAAGATCTTGTTGGAAAGGAGTATATAACAACTTCTGGTGAAATTATAAGATATCTTACTGATAATGAAATAAAATCTTTGAGTGTGTTAAAAGGTAGCCTTACAGAAGAGGAGAGAAGAGAAATAGAGAGTCATGTTACTCATACCTTTAACTTTTTATGTAAGATTCCTTGGACAAAAGAGATGGCTGATATTCCTTATATTGCATATATGCATCATGAAAAACTTGATGGACATGGATATCCCCGTGGCATAACTGCTAAAGATATTCCTATTCAGGCAAGGATGATGACAATATCAGACATTTTTGATGCCTTAACAGCAAGAGATAGGCCATACAAAAAGGCTGTCTCAATTGAAAAGGCTTTAGATATCTTAATAATGGAGAGAGATGCTGGTAAGATTGATTCAGAACTTTTAAAAATATTTATTGAAGCAAAAATCTATAAAATTTTGTAATTTTTAAAAAAAAGGTTTATAATTATTTTATAATATGATAAAATAAAGGATTGTTCTAAAAGAGAATATTTTTATGGATGATAAGAGAGATTTAACAAAAGAAGAATTTTTTTCAAATATAGAGAAAATAAAAGAAATAATAAAGAAAAATAGATTCTTTTTCTTTTATTTTAGCCCTGATCCAGACGCAGTTGGATGTAGTGTGGCTTTTTCTTTATATTTGAGGCAACATTATAATAAAGAATGCTATATATACCTTCCGGAAGGCTTTGATCAGAATCTTGATTTTTTATTTGATATTGCAGTGTATAATAATATTAATGTAATAAAAGAAATAGATGTTATTTATGAATTAATTGTAAATAAAGAACCAGTTTTTGTCTGTTGTGATACTCCTACTCATTTTTTACTGCCAGAATTTGAAAAAATAAATAAGTTGAGAGAAAGCACAGGTCAGAAAGATTCAATAGAAATTGACCATCATTTTGGTGGTGATAGTGAAAAAATTTTTGAAGAATCAACGCCATTATTTTCTCTTGCCAATTCTTGCTGTGAGATTTTCTCTGAATTTTTAAATATAGTTGGCACAAAATCAAATGGAGAGATAGATTACAATAAATTCTTTCCTCGAAACATCGTTTTGAGTCTATTGGTTGGTATATGTTTTGATACACAATTTGGTAAGTATGTAACAAACAGAGAGTTATATGAAAAATGGTTTTATTTTTTGTCAGATAGATTAAAATGGCTTACATGGGGAAACCCGAAGTATATCAATAACGCAGAAGAGGTATTTGCTACTATAAATAAGATGAGCAAGACTAAACAGGAGACACTCGAAAAAATAGCAAAGAAAATTAAGGTTATAAATTATACCGGACTACTGTTAATGCCACATATTGAAAAATATGAATCACTTGCTGAAAATAAAGATTCTACCTGTATTTTTAGTAAGCTTATAACAGATCTATCAAATCTTGTTCCAGAAAGAAGTGGAGCAGTAGGAATTTTAGCATTTTATGATACAGTATATAAATTGTATTTTTATAAAATAAGAAGGAGTCTTGAATTTAAGGAATATGATTTGCGTGAGATAGAGGGAATTCTTGAAGAGATTTTTGGAGCATACTTTTTAGGAGGTGGAGGACATCCTGGGGCTACAAGTTTTAGAATTGCCGAAATACCGAGAGAGGAATTTGATGAAAAAACTATAATTTTTCATAGGAAATTATCAGAAGTTTTAAAAGATTATATATCAGAAAATTTTATAGAAAAAATAAAGAATAAAAAAGATGCAGCGGTCCAGCAGAAAAGTTATGGTAAAAAAGAAAAGAAAAAGAAATAGTTGAGTGAATCGATGTAGAGATCAAAAACACTTTTATATTATTTTAGGAGGAGTGATTTACCGGTTTGGCCGGTAACCAATTCCAGAAGAGATTCTGTAAGTTAGAGGTGAGTATGAAGATATCCAACGTTGATAATTTTATAAGGCGTGCAGAAAGAGTTTTGCAAGCCATAGAAACATACGAGAATTCGGATGGGACAGAAATCCCCCTTCAACAACTTGAGATTGCCAAAGACAAGATAAAAAATATGATATCCAGTGTTCGTGGGAAAACGTTGCAATCTGATCATAGTCCATCTCGTTCCCTGACAAGACTGATTATTGATCATTGGCCGCTGGACAATAAACTTGGTGTTGAAATTACAGAACTTGAGGAGGAATATGTTCGGCTTTTGAGTTGATAGAGAAAGATGAATAACCTGGATGTTGTTCGGACTTTGTTAGAGATACGCGACTTGATGGCTCAGGCAGATTAGCCGCAATGGGTCGAAGGTGTTGACCGATTAGCCGCAAGCTTTCAGATCGTCCAGGTGAAGCGGGATGGACAGATGTGGTGATAGCAGGCTTTATCCCCAGCCTGGGCGATGTGGGCAAGCACGCCGACAAGATGGATTAAGCCGCCGAGGTGCTGCAGGGTGTGGTCAAGGGGCTGGACGACATCCAATATTGCGAGGACTTTTCGGCCGGGAAGACCTGTAGTGCGGGCTCTGGACGAAGCCAGTCATCGGGGATACCAGGCCTGGCATCGGGCGTATGAGGATAAGGTGGTTGATTGGCTTGTTAGAAATCCAGAAGCAACGCAGGAGCAATTTCTGCGCTTTTTGCGTGACATCTACGCTCGACCAGAGATGTGACAGCGATTTCTTGATGCTCTGAATCAGATTGAGCGTTTACTAGGAGGTCCGTGAGATGAAGTTTTATGTGCTTAAACCTGAAGGGAGAATACGTTTTGAAACGAAGTAGGCATATGCTGACCTGGTGGATCCGGTGATGTTCAGTGATGAAGCAAAGGATTACTGTCCTGTGTGTGGTAGGGCAGTAAGTATGCTTAAGTGGCTTCCGCCTCACCGGGTGAAATTGTCCAGTGCGAAACCGGAGAAGTCGGGAGATTTTGTATGGGGTGCCGGGTTTACTTTGCTAGTCTCGGATCGGTTTAAAGCCATATATGAGCAGGAAGACTTAAGGGGGGTCAAGTTTTTCTCCCCGGTGGGGGTGGTGCGAATAGGAACGAGAAAAACCGGATATTTGCCATCCGGTATGCCTACTTATTATTCGATTGAGGTTATATGGGGAGGGGCTAAGCTAGACGGATAGCATCCAAAGTGAGTATGGGAGAGAGAACCTACATGCTTTTATTGTCGGTTGGGTGGCCATCGCGTTAGGCAAGAAGGAATTATCCTAGAGGAGAGTTCGTGGGTTGGTGTGGATATTTTTGAAGTGCCAGCAGCACCGGGGCTTCTGGTTTCAGAGCGGTTCAAATATATAGTTGAGAAGTATGGATTAAAGAATGTGTGGTTGATTCCTGCAGAGAAGTATGGGTGGGATGAGAGCCGGCCTGGGTTATGGTACATTTTGGATTAAGGGCATCGCTTTGGTTTGTCTACTGCTGGTGGCGAATGGTTTGCTGCCCGCATCGTGCGTGGCGCCGTTTACTGTCGTGAGCACCACGGGGGATTTCCGGGCCGCATATGACGCCAAGGGGAATATGGTGTTGCAGTTGGGAGCCCGGGCAAATGAGGTGTTGGAATGGATGATGCGGGAGGCGGGAGAGGAGGTTCAGGACTTTAACCACACCGTTGAGTTGTTTGGTGAGCAGCGGGTTGCACATCCGTATATCATCATCACGCAGCGGGGGTATCGGTTTTTGCGGGAGCACAAGGTGAAGAACTGGGCAGCGGTACCGGTGTATCTGGTGGATTAGCGCGATAAAGTACATTGAGAGGACGAACCGCATCCTGCGGATAGAGAGGAGCGGGACGACCGTCACCCTCGGAGATTACTACGAGCGGGAAGGGGAGAACCGTCCGCAAGTACTATTACGAGGGTGGGCAACGCATCACAGTGTGATTCTGGCAATGTAAAAAACACTCTCATTTTGACTTTCCGGGAATCCCGCCTATCGTCGTTCCTATCAATAGGCATTCTAAGTCCATTTGATAAGATTGGTTAAGTTTTTATTTGACATATTTTGTGGATGTAGTATAATATATAATAACAAAGTTTGAAAATAATACGAAAATTTCGTATATAATAAGTCAGGCGACATTATATTTTGTGCTTTAAATGACTGCCCCCATCCATGGCGGGCAGAAGGGAACATTTTTTGAGGATAAAGAAATGAATGAAGAAGTTGAGAAAAGATGGCTTGAGATAAAATTGAAAATATTGAATGACTTAGGGAATCGAAACAATATCAAAGTATACATTCCCAGATGGAAACCGGTTGATCTAAAAACGGGGTTAGAATGGATTCAGAAGACTATATATGAAGGATATTATGTAAAATATCGTATTAGAGACAATGACCATCTTGAATTAATGTATTGGGAGTTCGGTGAAGATGAACCAGATTTTAGTTGATATTTGTGAAAAGAATGAATTGAGTTTGTAACAATTCATATTTAAAGAATCATATTAATGGATTTAGAATGAAAATTGAAATTTACATTGTATGTGATTAACTTGGGATGAACCAATGAAATTGGGTTGACTTTCCGGGAATCCCGCCTATCGTCGTTCCTAATTAATAATCATAGAATTTAACCAATTTTAGATTTAAGCTGATTATGAAGCCGAACAACCTGATTCAGATGGATACTTTAGCTCATAACATTGGAAATATTATAAATCTTTAGTATGTTTTTTGTCTTTAAATTGAAAAACTTATGATAAGTTTTGAAATTGCCTTTGAAATTCTTCATCCTGCTCTTGTTCAAACTTTTCATATTCTTTAATCCATTGCTTAATATTATCTCCCTTGAAAAGCTGGATTATTTGCTTGCATATTGGCTTTAGTTTTACCGATAATTCTGCAAGTTGCTCTTCTTCTGTAAGAGACCTACGAGTTTGATTTAATAACTCTTTAGCATTTACCGGATTCTTTTGCACAAAGTCTATTATACCTCTTGCAAAATACCAATGTCTTGTTCCATCAATAACATCTTCCCATCCCAGAGGAGCTGATAAAGTTCCAAACAAGAGGTTTGCTTCACCCTGCGAACGGTAAAATTTGATTCTACAATCTTTTGATTCCAGTACTATCAAACAATTCTGTCCCCCCTGTGCTGACTTACTGTAAACAGTCTCAAAACCATATAAATCAAACAAATAGCCAAAATTTCGCTTAATTAACTCTAAAAAATCTGGGCATTCTATATTTGACATAACCCTTCCTTATTTAATATTTTGATTTTAATTTTTTATATTATCAAAATGAATTTATATTAATTTTTTTAAAAGTTGTAAATTCTTTTTTTTAATTTATTTTTAAAAAACTTTCAGCCAGAAGTTATGTTATTTATTCTCAAAAAATTTTATTTTGTCAAAAAGTTAAACTATCTTTGGAATGTTGAAAGCAAAGTTATGGTAGGATCATTTTTGAGTAAGAGTAATAAAATAAAGAAAATTTTTAAAAAATGCCAGTCTTTATAAAAATTGAATCTGTTTTAGACAAAAATCTGTACCAAAAACAAGGTAATAATATACCTCTTGGTCTATATAAAAGGGGATATCTGGATGAATCCTCTCATCCTTATCCTTATACCATTTTACCTTCCTTGCCCTCATATGCTCTATCTTATTCTTCACCTTCTCAAGCCTCTTTTCAAACCCATCAACCCCATACTTTTCCACAAGATCAAAATACAACTTCAATATTTCCCTTATCAATACAGCGATACTAAAAGTATTTAAAGTATCGTGTATCTGTTTTAATTCATTATAAACCCTCTCTTCCAGAAATACTCTTACTCTTTTTGTAGCATTTACACAGGGATAGTCTCTCTTTCTTCTATCCTCTGTTAAATGTTTTTTCTTTAAAAAAGGTAGCATTGTATTTATTACCTCTCTTATTATTTCTGACAACCCCTTGTTATTTTTTTCCGTTAAGATTTTAATCTTACCAAATAAATTATCATTAATCACAAAATCAAATTGTAGCATTTTATTTACCTCCAATAATAAAAAATATTTCTATATATTAATCACAAATTTTTTGAGAAAATCCTTTACAAGTTTTAGAAAAAATTTAAAAGATTTTTTAAAAAAATAAATTTTTAATATCTTCTGTGTAATGCGGATTTTTGACAAACTATAGTTTTTTTGGTATAAAAAGATCTATAATTTTATAATATCATCCTCTTTTGCCGCAAAGACAATAATAGAAGATTTTTTTTCTTTTAATATTTTATGTGCTCTTTTCTCCATTAAATCGATCTCATTATCTGTTCTTTCTGGATCATGATGAGTAAAAACCCCTATTTTCACATTACTATCAATAAAAAACTGCAAGACATCTTCTATTGTAGAATGTCCCCATCCCTTTTTGAATTTCATATCTTTTTCTAAATATTGAGCATCATGGACTATAATATCAGAGCCTTTGCAATACTCTAAAAAATCTTCATATTTATTTTTTTCTTTTAACAATTTTATCTCATTATCAGTGGCAAAAATAAAAATCTTATTATTATTTATAATCTTAATTGCTGAAGAACCACCTGGATGATGATTTTCAAAAAGTTCTATTTTAAGATTATCAGATATATTAATATTTTTATCAACTGGTATGAATTTAATCTCACTTGGAAGATTTTCAAATTGGACTGGAAAACTTTTGCCAGACATCTGTTTAATTATAGCCCCTTTTATTTCATCAAACAATAAAATATCAATATAAAACAAAAATGTAACATCTGGATTATATAATTGATTTAAAAAAGGCAGTCCCTGCAAATGATCCCAATGAGAATGAGTAAAAAAAAATTTTATAGTTCCATCATCATTTTTAAAAAGATATTTATTAATCTTTCTAATGCCAGTACCTGCATCGATGATTATTCTTATCCCTTCTTCCGATACAAATTCAACACAACTTGTATTTCCACCATATTTAACTGTATCTATACCAGGTACTGGAATAGAACCTCTTGTGCCAAGAAATTTTATATACATTCAAAAACCTGCTTTTATTTTCTATAGACACCTTTAATATAAAGATCCTGCCTTTTACTCAAATCTATTTCCTCACCTTCTTTATTCTCTGTATTCTCTAAAATTATAGTCTTTACTATGGGCCTCATTGCAACTCCTGATGCACCTATAACTTTTGCAGGCATTCCATTTGATAACAAAACAAAACTTCCTATAGGATAAAAAGAAATATTCTTTACAAGCTCTCTAAGAACATTAGGATCATAAGCTGTCCCACCACTCTTTAATAAATCCTGTACAGCATCCTTGGCATGTAAAGGATCCTTAAAAGGCTTATCAGAAATAGCAGCACAATAGGCATCTACAACAGATATTATTTTTGCTATATCGGTAATTTTTTCTGCTGGTATTTTATTAGGATAACCTTTTCCATCGATTCTTTCATGATGCTGCAAAGCTCCTGATGCTATAATAACAGAATAATTAACTTCTTTTAAATATTTGTAGCCAATTATTGTATGATTCTGAATAATTGTAACCTCCTCTGGAGTCAATTGACCTGTTTTCTGAAGAATGGGTTTTGGTATTTTTATCATTCCAAGATCATGAAATAAAGTTGCTATTCCAAGATTAGAGATAGCAAATTCTGTTAGATTCATTGATTCTGCAAGAATAAAAGCAAGAATAGTTGTCTCTATGGTCTTCCTATATATGTAAGAAATCCCTTCTATTGGCACCCCAAAAAGCATCAAAATTTTATTTTTGTCTTTTTTAATAGCATTTCTTATATCTCTTAAAAGATTAATAACTTGCTCTTTATTTATGTCTCTTGTAGTTATAATATTATTAAAAAAACCAACAGTCATTATAATCCATTTTTTATAAGTCTCTTTTAAATCCTCTTCTGATGATAAGGTTACAATTTTTTGGTCATCTGTCTTTTCTCCCTTTACTTCTTTTACCTCTTGTAAATCTGTTGCTCCTTCTTCTGGGACATCAAAAAGATCTTCAAGGTATTTCTCTTTTTCATTTTGCACAGTTTCTTTTATCTCTTTATTTTCTTTTGTAAGTAAATCCCCATTAGAATATATTTTATCTATATTCCAGTTTCTTAATATCTTGATATGAGAATCTTGAAAACTCAAATTTTTAGGATAAAAAAATAGATCTTCAAAAATAAAAACATCATCATTAATATAATTATTACTAGATATATTATTTATAGGATAAGCCTTCATTTATGCCTCCTTATTATAATAATTCGGATAATAAGTTATATAAACTTTAACTCATTATTAATATACTAAATTTAATAAAAAAAAGAAATAAATATTTTAATTCTCTTTTAAAAAAAATATGGGGACACCTCTCAATTTGTCCCCTATTAAAATCAAGAAAAACTTTAAATTTATTTAACCATAAAATAAGAAAACAGAAATTATTTCTTCCCTAATTCCTGTAAAGCATTATAAGCTGCTTCTCTTATCTGTCTGTTATAATTACCCATCTGAATTTCTGATAATATATAGATAGCATCCCCATAAGAAGAATAATTAGACTTTGCTATCTTCTGTACTGCTTGAATAATAGCCATTACAAAATTAGGATCTGGTTTATAAGTTCTTCTATAAACATAAACCAAAGCTCTTAAAGCATCCCCACTTGAACTATCCCCTACCTCAGCCAGAGCAAGGCATGCTTCAGCCTTTACAAGAGAATCCTCATCATTAATTAATACATTTATTAAAGCATCTCTTGCAGCATCTCCTTTAATCTTTGCCAGAACCTTAACGGCTTTCCTTCTAACATCAGGAAAATCATTGATAACCCTATTATTCTCATACTCTTTTCTTGTGCTTCCCTCTTCTGAAAGATAAACTATTAATTCTACCAATTTCTTATCCTTCTCACTATACTTCATTTCATCAAATTCTGATAATATCTTATCGAGCACATCAATCTTTTGGTCCCTTTCACCAGATTTTGCCTGATAAATATAGGTTTTAATCTTTTGCTCTTTTCTTTGTAATAATAGCTCTTCTGGAGTCTCTGAAAAAACAAATAAAGGTAAAAAAAATAAAGAGAAACAAATAACGGTTTTAATAATATCTCTCGTCATAATTATACTTCCTAATATATAAAATTTATCGCTACTAACTTAGCGATCTAATTTCCAAGAACCATTTTCAAATGTAAAATTATATGCGAATTTACCTAAACCTTCTAATTCGCAAAAAACCTTTACATGTTGTCTATCAATATATTGGTAATCAACAAATTTCAATATTCTCCCTTCTCTTGCCTGTATAACAACATATTCAAAAAAATCTTTTGAACTTTTTAAAACTATGTTTCTATTATATAAGAAATCGGATTCATCTGACATTTTTTTCAATACCTTAGGATCACTTATATAAGATTGATAAGAAGTAGTCAATGATTTATACCATCCTTCAAAATCACCTTTTGCAATCTTTTCTTCAATAGAATCAAAAAGACCTTTCATATATTTTTTCATATCCTCTTTAGATGTATTTTCATCAATTACAACTGTCATTCTCTTATCTACTCCACCAGACTCAATAGTAGTAGTTGTACTGGCAGTCTTATCTTTCTCTGTTGTTTTACATCCATTAAGATTTAATACTACTATTAAAGATAAAATAAAAAATAAAGATATTAACTTTTTTGACATTTCTATCTCCTCTTTTCTTATAATATATTTTACTATTATTATTTTAAAAAATCAAATTTTTTTTAAAAAAAATTTTTTTTAAAAAAATATATAAAAAAAATCGACGTTAAATATGTTAAACTTTAAATTTATATTATATATTAATACCTAAAATTTTTTCTATTATTCCAATTATATTATCAGTTCCATTATTTATTTTAATTTTAGATAAATTTTCTTTCATTTTTTTTATCTTTTTGGAAAATAAAATATCTTCTATCTTTTTTAAAAGAACTATTGGAGTTAAATCTTTTTCTTCTACTATTTCAGCCCCACCTGCTTTTACATCTATCATTGCATTTTTTAATTGCTCCTGTTTTGTTGCTATTGCCAATGGTATAAATATTGCTGGAATTTTAAGAGCCATAAATTCATTTACTGTGCCAGCTCCACTTCTTGCTATAGCAAGATCTGTTACTGCTAAAATATCTGGGAGATCTTCTGTGATAAAATTGTATAAGATAAATTTTCCCTTTTTTTTATCCGCTGACAATGATTCTTTTAATTCTAAAAGTTCTTTGTAATCTTTTCCATCATTAGCATTACCAGTCTGAAATACCACATTACATTTATCAAGTAGATCTGGTATAATTACCATTGCTGCTTGATTAAGAATATGGCAACCAAGTCCACCACCAGTAAAATATATTGTTGGTAATTCTTTAGTTAGATTAAATTTTAAGTATGCCTTATCTTTTTCTCCTTCAAATATCTCATCTCTTAATGGTATACCTGTTAAAATAACCTTTTTTTGGGGAAAATATTTTTTACTTTCCTCAAATGTGAGTGCAACAAAATTTGCAAATCTTGAAGCAATCTTATTTGCAAGCCCTGCGTCCACAGTCTGTTCATGGATAATAATTGGTATTTTTTTAAGATTCGCAGCAATAACTGGTGGCACAGAAACAAATCCACCAGTACTAAATAAAAGATCTGGCTTTGCGTTTTTAAAAATCTTTAAAGAATCAAAAAGGCCTTTTGAAATTCTAAAAATATCGGTAAAATTTTTGGCAGATATATATCTTCTTAGTTTGCCAGTAGATATTTCAAAATAATCAATATTATTTTTTAATACAAGGTCTTTTTCAATACCATTTTTTGAACCAATATATATTATAGAAAAATCTATATCTTTTTCTTGAGAGTACCTTTTTAATCTTTTTATTACAGAAAGAGCTGGCATAACATGGCCACCAGACCCTCCGCCAGTAACAGCAATTTTAAATGACTTTTTCATATTAAAATATATACAGAAAATTATCTCTTTTGTCAAGAATAAGAATTATATAAATATAACATTTAATATAAAATAAAAATCCAATTAAATGATAAATTTATCCTAATAGAATTTTTGAATAATAAAGATAAAAGGGCTCAAATTATAATAAAAAAATTTAAAAAGTTGCCTAAAAATAAAACAGCACCAGACATGGGATATCTGGATATCAAAAAGGGAATATCATTATAAAATAATAACTATTAAATAAAATATAAAAAAAAGAATATTTACTTGTATTTTTAAACAGGATTTTTATTGAGACTTTAAAGCCTATTACAGATACTACTCATAAAGAATGTTTCCACTTAATTTTGGAATAATAAATTCATGACTCTCGATTACTTCTATTTTATCTCTGTAATAAGTATCTTCTATCAATAATTTTTTCCATTTATGCGGTTCTAAATTTATTTTCACCTCAGTGTCATAAGGATTTATAATAACAAATATGCTATTTACTTCATTTTTAAAATAGTGATTTTTAAGAATATAGGCAATACAATGAGAGCATTCACAATGAAATATCTCTCTTTTAAATTCAATAGAGTTTCTTAATATATGCTCATTCTCAATTTTAAATAAAGGATGATTGTTTCTTATTTCTATCAAATTTTTATAATAAATAAAAACATCATAAAACTCTTTCTTTCTATTCCAATCTATTTTATTTACAATATCGCCAGAATTATAGCTATTCTCTACTCCAAATTTTGTTCTTAAAAAATCCATCCCAAGATGAAGAACCGGGATTCCCTGACTTGTCAGTATTAAAAAAGCAGCAAGTTTATGTAACTTTTTAATTCTTTCTAAAAGATCTCTATCAATCATTTCAAAATCTTCTTTAGTAGCATGTAGATTTTCTGTTTCTGTAAAATACAATTTATCAAAAAGAGTATTATTATCATGAACTTCAACATAGTTAAGACTCTCAACAGGATGTGCTGTAAAAGTATTTATACTGCCAAGAATACCCTGAATTATTCTATCATAATGATACTGCCCCTTTGTCTGAATATATCCTCTCTCTGTCCTGTTAAAAACAGGGCCTTTAATAGCATCTCTATAATCATCATTAAATACTGAAAAATGTTTATTTCTTTGAGAACCTTTATAAGTAGGATGAATTGGCGTTAAGCCACCTGTCCATGGCTCACCATATATGAATATATCTGGTTTAATCTCCTTTAAATTCTTTATTATATCCTCGATTGTTGTTAGATCAATTAATCCCATAAGATCAAATCTATAACCATCAAATCCATAAAATTTCGTTAAGAATTTAAGACTATCAATAATAAATTTTCTTACCATTGGTGCCTCTGTTCTCATCTCATTTCCACATCCAGAACCATTTGATATATATCCATTCCCAATTCGATAATAATAATAAGGGACAAATCCATTAAAAGAATATATCTCATCTCCCCAGAATCCTTCTGCTGTATGATTATAAACAACATCAAGATTTACCCTTAATCCCTCTTTATGAAGAAAATTAATCAATTCTTTTAATTCTATAATTTTTGCATCTGTTTTCCAGTTTGAAGAATAACATCCATCAGGAGTATTAAAATTTTTAGGCATATATCCCCAATTATATTCATTCTCGTTCTCCTCATTATTGTCAAAATCCTGCAAGGGCATAATCTGAATTGTATTAACTCCTAACTCTTTAATATGAGCAAGGCCAGTCTTTATCCCACTTGACCTGTCTGAGTTTAAATATGTCTCAAACTCTGTTAAGCCAGAATATTTACCTCTATTAATTATACTAGAAGATCTGTCAATAGATATATCTCTTATATGTATCTCATAAATTATAAAATCTTTTATAGGGATATCCCTTGAACATCTATTTGCCTCTGGATAGTCATTTAAATCAATTATCAATGCCCTTCTTTTGTTGCCAATCACACATCTTGCATAAGGATCAACTAAATCCCTCCTATAATCAAACAAGGATAATTCTCCATCAACATTATAAGAATAGTATTTGCCCTTTAAATCTCCCTCTATCACAATTTCCCAGATCCCATTATTACTCTCTGTTAATTGAAAACTCTTTTTTTCATTGGTTTCAAGAGAATCATAAATATTCAATCTTACCTTTGTAGCAGTTGGTGCAAAAACCTTAAAAATTGATCTTTCTTTTGAATATGTTACGCCAAGATCATCACCTCTATAAATAAATTCTTCTCTATCCAGAACATGAAATGGAATAACTTCCTTTTTCTCTTTATGAAAACCTACAACATACAATTTTTTTATATCCATTCTATCTACACTGATAACTGCTCTTGTATCATGAACAGAAATAAGAGAATAGTCACTAACCTTTTTATCCCTAAAAAAAGTTATCTGTTTTGCGGTTCTTATATCAATTTGAGTATTAAAATATACTGAAATAGTATTATAATCTTCCATTATCGCATTTAAAAGACTTAATTTATCTTTATTATGCATATTCTATCTCCTATTCTTCCAACAATAAAGAGCAAAATTCTTCAATATTTTTATCTTTTTGCATCTGTAAAATCTCATTGAAATTTTTAGTGTTTAAGATTTCTGTTTTAATCTCTTTTGCCCATTCAAGTTCACTCTTTATCTTTGCTATAAAATGTTTTAAAACAAAATATTCCCCTATCTTTTCATTTTTACTTTTTTCACATTCTTCCAATCTCTGTTTATAATATTCATAAATTAACTCCATCTCTTTTATATATTCTGTTATGCCGTTTTTTATCTCATTAAAAGACAAATTGTGACAATTGTAGATAGTATAGTCAATTGGATTTGAAAGATTAAGTTTAGCCTTAAATCCCTGTTTTAAAGCTTCATTTAATAATTTTTCCCCTTCCTCTGTTATATTAACTCCCTTTTTATTAATCTTTTTCTTACTAAATGTTTTAAATGTATTAATTAGTTTTTTTTCTTCAAGAGTATTTATTAAAAAGTATATACTCGAAAAAGATAATTCAAAAAAATCCCTTAATTTCTTTTTTTCTATTATTTTTTCTATTATATATGGATAATTTAATCCATCTTTTATAAAACTTAATATCATCAATTCTGAATCAGTCATATATCTAAAACCTAAAATTAATTTGATGAATTATACATAAATAAATTTATTTTGTCAAAAGTTTTATTTTAAATGTTTAAAAATGGGTGCGATTTTATTTTTAGGCAAAAATTTTTTAATTTTTTTCTAAAAGTTGTAAAGGATTTTTCCACAAATTTTGTGATTAATATATAGAAAATATTTTTTGTATGGAGGATTGTGTATGAATAATATTC
>Ga0116165_1000759_pt1 | contig 26757 bp, 16 predicted proteins | sample AD_JPNMR1_MetaG_FD_89885 | JGI IMG/M metagenome (GOLD analysis project Ga0116165, IMG submission 89885) | Active sludge microbial communities of municipal wastewater-treating anaerobic digesters from Japan - AD_JPNMR1_MetaG | ecosystem: Engineered > Bioreactor > Anaerobic > Digestate | place...
AGTGTGTTTGCAAGCGTATTATCCACAAGAAGATTGATGGGTGTTACAGCAACACCTATCACCATAGGAGCGAGAAGAGACCCCATCTTTTTCACAGCAGGATGAGAGAAGTTAAAGTTGAAGTGGATTTTGTATCCTCTCCGTACTACAGGAATTAGGGTAAAAAGAAACTGTCCTAATCCACCCAAAAGAACACCTATACATAGAACAAATATCTGACGTTCCGGTACGGCTGGAATGAATGGCAGTATAAGAAAAAGTGCTGCTATCCAGAAAAGGTCAAGGACGACAGGGGACAATGAAGGAATAAAAAAACTCTTATATGCATTAAGCACTCCTGTATTGAGGGCAGCCAGTGATATAAATATAAGGTAGGGGAATGTAAATCTAAGCAGTATCCATACGTAGTACCATCTTGATGTCTCACTGACAATTTTTGTTGATACAAAACTTACACCAAGGACTATAATAAATATAAGGGATGTGATTATGAGAGATAGTGTGAGGCAGATATTGAATATATCTTTCCCTTCTTCTTTACGTTTTTCATCAAGGGTATATTCTGTAAAGACAGGTATAAAGGCGGTATTGAGTGCACCTTCTGCGATAAGACCTCTGAAAAAGTTTGGTATCATAAAGGCAAGCAAGAAGGCATCGTATATGGATATTGTTCCAAAAAAGTTTGCAGTGGTAATCTCCCTTGCAAGTCCAAATACCCTTGCAATCACTGTGCCCAGCGAGACGACTGAGACAGCCCTGAGAATCTTTTTTGAACTCATTTCTTCGGTCTCAAAAGCGGAAAGAAGATGACCTCTCTTATTGAAGAAGAGTTTGTAAGAAGCATAACAAGGCGGTCTATCCCTATACCAAGGCCTCCTGCAGGGGGCATCCCGTATTCAAGCGCCTCAATGTAGTCCTCATCCACAACCTTTTCTTTATTTCCCGTCTGTTTATTCACTGCATCTAAAAATCTTCTATGCTGTTCCAGAGGGTCATTTAGTTCCGAATAGCCATTGGCTATTTCAAGCCCTCCTATAAACAGTTCAAATCTTTCGACCATATCTTTACTATCAGGATATGCCTTTGCAAGCGGTGATATCTCCACAGGATATTGATATATAAAAGTGGGATTTATAAGTCCTGGCTGTATTTTTTTCTTGAATATTTTATCCAGCACTTCAAATACATTATTCTTATCCTCATCCGTAAGTTCAACCCCTTCTTCCTCTGCCTTTTTAAGAACTGTTTCCCTGTCCCGCCAGTCATTAATACCAATCTCTGCAAATATATCTTCCCATTTTATCCTTTTCCACGGCAGAGACAGGTCTATTTTCTTACCCTGATACTCCAGAAGAAGTGAGTTATTAACCCTTTCAGCAAGTGAAGTAATAAGCGCCTCTGTTATATCCATCATCTCCTGGCAGTCCCCATAGGCAGAGTAAAGTTCAAGCATTGTAAATTCAGGATTATGAAGTGGAGATATACCCTCATTTCTGAAGGAACGGTTTATTTCGTATATCTTCTCAAAGTTACCCACCAGTAACCTTTTCAGATATAATTCAGGTGCAATTCTTAAGTAAAGGTTCATATCCAGAGTATTGTGGTATGTAATAAAAGGTCTTGCTTCAGCCCCACCAGGTATGGGATGCATCATAGGGGTCTCAACTTCAATAAAACCTCTATTATTCAAAAATTCCCTTATATACTGAAGTATTTTTACCCTTTTACTGAAAACACCCCGAACATCCTCATTCATAATAAGGTCAAGGTATCTCTTCCTGAACCTTATCTCAACATCTTTAAGTCCATGCCACTTTTCAGGCAGTGGACTCAGTGATTTTGAAAGCAGGGTAAGGTGTTTTACAAGTATGGTTAGTTCTCCTGTCTTTGTCCTGAATACATCTCCTTCAACCCCTATGATATCTCCGATATCCAGCCGCTTAAATATAAACAGTTCCTTTTCAGGAATAGCATTTTTTTTAACATATATCTGTATTTTCCCTGTGCTGTCCTTTATATCAAGGAAGGATGACCCACCATGGTGTCTTATAGCCATAATTCTACCTGCTGTTTTTACATCTGTCTCCCCTTCTTTTATAAGAGCGATTTCTTTTTTGGGAAAAGCCCTTCCGTAAACATCAATACCTTCTTTCTTAAGTTCTTCAATCTTTTCCATCCGCTGTTTTTTTATCTCTTCACTCATTTTCCTTCCCCTTCAGTTTTTTAATTTTTACCATCCTTACCTTCTTTCTATCCGCTTCCTGAACCGTGAACTGGTAGTTATTATACACAAAACTTTCACCTTTTACAGGGAATTTACCAAACCTGTCAAGGACAAAACCCGCAATCGTCTCAAACTGCCCTTCCGGTATATCCATACCTATTTCTTCATTTACCTTTTCTATTTCCATACTGCCGGAGACAAGGTAATCACCATCCGGCAGGAGGTAAAGTTCCTTTGGTTCTCTTTTATACTCATCTGCAATCTCGCCTACTATCTCTTCAATAAGGTCTTCCATTGTAACCAATCCAGCAGTCCCTCCGTACTCATCCACCACGATTGCCATCTGCATCTTTTTTTCCTGAAGTTCCCTCAGCAGGTCATTAACCTTCTTGCTTTCAGGAACAAAGTATGGCTCCCTCATAAGGTCTCTTGCCTGCAATACCTCTGATTTCCCGGTATCTTCTGCCCTGTGTCCTATAATATCCTTGATATATATAATCCCTGTTATCTTATCAATGCTTTCCCTGTAAACAGGCAATCTGGAATAGCCATCTCGTGCCATTACCCTTATAATATCTTCAACCGGGGTATCTTCCTTGACAGAAACGATATTTACACGGGGTGTCATAATCTCCCTTACCATTTTATCACCTAACTCAAATATGCTGTCTATCATATCCCTCTCTTCCTCTTCAATAATTCCTTCTTCTTCACCGGCTATAATCATCGCCTTTATATCGTCTTCTGTTAGAACAGGAATAATGTTTTCTATCCTGCCCCCAAAAAGGCGAACAAAAAGATGCGAGATACCAATAAGAAGTTTAGCAATAGGTGTAAGAAGGACGCAGAAAAACATTATTGGAAAAGTAAAATAATACGCAATCTTCTCAGAGTGTTTTTTTGCTAAACTCTTGGGTATAATTTCCGCAAAGACAAGTATTATAAAAGTCATTATACCTGTTACAAGGGTGGTACTTATCCTGTGCAGATAACTGTAGGTTAATGTTGCCGCTATCACAGAGGCAGAGATATTTACTATGTTGTTGCCTATAAGTGTTGTTACAAGAATTCTGTTCGGATTTTCAAACCAGAATTTTAAACGCTTTGCCTTCTTTTCATCCCGCTCTGCAATCTTCTGGAAGTGGTGTCTCCCGAAAGAGATAAAGGCGGTCTCTGCCGCTGAAAAAAAAGCAGAAAGCAGCAAAAGTATAATTAGAATTATTATATACCAGAATAAGTCGGGCTCACTCATTTTATCAGATATTCACTCCATTGTTTTAAAGGTATGCTGGAATCTTTATAAAACGCATTTCTGTAATATAAAAACGTCTTTATAAACTTTTCAAGCACACTTTTCTTATCTATATACTTTCCGGTAATATCCTTCATCGCAACCTGATGACTTTCATCTTCAACAGGGTTGTTTACATTTATACCTATACCTGTAATATAACTCTCATCTTTTTTTACGATAAGGATACCTGCTATCTTTCTGCCACCTGTTATTATATCATTGGGAAGTTTAATCCTGCAATCTATACCGAAATATCTCAGTGTCTCTACTATACTTAAAGAGATTATCTCCGAAAGAAAAATGGGGTATAATGACTCACCATTCAAAATCCAGGAGAGATAAAGACCACCGGAAGGAGAGTGCCAGATTTTTCCATATCTTCCCCTGCCCTTTTCCTGCTGCTCCGCAACAATTATTCCTGTCTTCCCTTCCCTCAGAAACCCATCTGCCACATCCATTGTTGATGTAACTCTGCCGAAATAATATACAGGGATACCTTCTATCTGTTCACAGGTATTTTCCTCTATCTTTTTCATATCTTTCATATAGCACCATACCGAGACCTTCAAGGGCAAGATATCGCCTCATTATATCAAACTCTATATCCATCCTGAATTCTTCACTACCTCCTCCTGTAAGAATAATTTTAGCATCAGGATATCTTTTCTTATAAACCGCAACTATACTGTTTATTGCTCCAGGTATCCCGTATCTTATTCCGCCATATATTGCTTCAGATGTATCCTTTCCGGGTATACACCCTTTCACCTTTTTTATCTCTCTTATCATTGCTGTGGTGGTTAAGGAGTTTTTCCAGAGTGAAGGGCCTGGCATTATTACGCCACCCATAAATCCCTTTTTTGAGGCATAATCTACTGTAATAGCAGTTCCTATATCAATAACTATGACCCCGGAATTAAAAAGGCCTATTGCCGCCTTACAGTTCAATACCCTGTCAACACCCACCCTATCAGGATTTTTAACCTTGAGTGGTATCCCGCAGTCAAAAGGAGTAACAGAAAAAACATCCTTTCCTGATATACTGGCAAACCTTTTTTTCAACAGGTTGTTTATACCAGGAACCACTGAAGCAATCCCTGTAAAAACAGGTTTTATCTTTTTCAAACGGGCGGGAATACTCAATTTTTTTATATCTTCTGCAGGGAAGAGAAAAACATCTTTCAATTTTTTCCCATCAAAAATGCCAATTTTTATATTACTGTTCCCAACTTCAACACCTACTGTATTCATCTTTTTCAGTGATAGCCGTCAACTGAAAAGCACCGAATCTCCATTTTCTTCCTTTTGTGCCCCTGTACCTTTCAGTCAATAGAGTTGACCGGGGCATTCCTTTATTTGTACTCTGCAATTTTAACATCAGTAAAGATAAATTCCTGCCCCTGATTTATATCTATTCCCTTAACAGAAATAACTAAATTTTCCGATAAACTGCCCTGCGGTGTCGTGGTATATGTCCTTTTTCCATCAAGATAAAATACTAACTGACCATTCTTTCTTGAAACAGCAAGAGTATGTATTCCATCCCTGTTAAATGTTCCTGCTGATGCATCACCGACCTTCAAAGAACTTCCTGTTATCTCGCACTCAGGAATGTCTCCATACTTTAAAGAGAATCCTGTTGCTGTATCAGGAATAAAAAGTGTTATCTCAAGGGAGTAATCAGAATCAACCTTTGCCTTTTTCTGGACATTCCCGGAATTTAAAAATCTCATCCATTTTTTCCCTTCATATTCAGCCACTTCCACTGAGGTCTTATTAAGTGTCCAACCCTCAGGAACCGCCCCTGTGTTATATTTTGAAAAGTCCTCAGATAAAATCACACTCCCACCAGAACTGAATTTGTCCAGACCACCTACTATACCCAGTGGCTTCTTTTCCCCTGCCGAAGGAATCTGTTTCCCTTCTGCTGTATATCTGTAATACTCTGCAGGAACACTGTCTACAATCTCCTTTATGGCATTTTCAAGCATTATCATAACCGCTTTTTCCATAGGTGTATTCTTGTAGTTTTCAAATCCAACACCCAGAGCAACCGACCCTATAAGTCCACCTCCTATAATTCCCAAACTTGACTTTGAAGAATATCCTTCAACTGTACCTGTCTTTATCACCCTTCTCGTTCTGACATCAACAAGCCGTATGCTTGCCGCTATATATGCCTCCTTTTTCTCTACCTTCAAACCACCACCTATCTTCAAAGGAAGTGGAATGACCACACCGCCTCCGCCTGTCTTCTGATAGTCGGGTTCAAAAGCGGTAATTGCACCGGTAAGTATGATATCCGCCGTCTCAAAAGTGCCCTTTGCAGGTGCCTCGGATGACCACCCGCTCTCACCTAATGCATACTCGCTCTGAAGGTCTGCCACTGCGGCTTTTTCAAGAACTATGAACCTGTTCGTTTTAAAAAGCGCATCTATAAGCATATCCTGTATCCCTTCACCTATCCTTCCGTATGCCTTTGCCGCCTTAACTTCAAAACTTCCAACAGCAATCCTTGCCTTGGGTCCCTGATATGAAACAATGTCCGCTGCAGATGCACCACCGGTTGTTACCTTTGTTTTTACCTCTTCTGCTTTTGTGTATGCAGAAATACCCAGAAGAAGCAGAATTATAAGCATTTTCTTTACCATTTTCCCCTCCCTGTTCTGAATTCATAGCATTCTATATCTAAACCATTTCACACCCTCTAATTCTTCAATATAAAGCGGTATCTCCTTACCTGCTGAAACTCTTATTTTTTCCCCTGTATCCATATCAATTATCTCATATCTTTCCCCCTGTTTCCAGCCCTGTGGCAACAGCTCCGTTTTCCCTGAAGGAGATTCGCATCTGAAAACCATAAAAAATCCTTCTCCTTTTTCTGGTGAATGGAATTGCCATCCGTCAAATTCCTTCATACTGCGCGGAGAGAAAAGAGGGTAGTAGTCCTCCATAAGAAGATGCCTCACCGACTTATATTTCTCAATCTCATCCTTTAGATATTTTTTTATACGGGAGGTCCAGAACCATGTCTTCTCTGCAAACCCTAAACTACCACCCATCCGCGAACGCAGAACCGCTGAAGGATAGCCACTTTTTCTAATGGAAGATATACTCTGAACCCTCTGGTGCTTATGTGTGGCATACAAGAAACAGGAATTACAATAGTTTGCTGTTATCACCCTGTTAAACCCTGCCTGAAACCTTCTTATTGTATTATAGGAGTGGGAATTATCACTCATCCAGAGGGAGTGTGCCCTTCTGAGTGTTCCAAGGTCTGCCCTGTGTCCGCCACCTGCACATGCCTCAATATGAACATCGGGACACCTTCGCATAAACTCATCCAGAAGAGAAAGCAACCCCTCTCCATATTCAATATGTATTTTACCCATCTGCCCCCTCTCATTTACCATCCAGAAAGGAAGCGGAGTATTGTTGAAGTCCCATCTGACCCATTTTATATTGTATCTCTTAACCCATAACTCCAGCCAGTCAGCAACTTTATTTCTTACAGAACTATTATCAAGTTTTAAAAGGCGGTCTGTAAATTCCCTGGAGTAATATCCGGGATTCTGGAGATATCCTGCGTCATAAAACCAGTCAGGATGTTTTTTCATCCATTCTGCATCTTTCTCAACGAACTCTATCTCAATCCATGCACCAAATTTCATACCTTTTTTTTCAACATACCTTGAGAAATTTTCCATCCCTTCTGGAAATTTCCTGCTGTCCACCATATCCCAGTTTCCTATACCTTTGCGAAATCCTCCTTTGAACCACCCGGCATCCACGACAAAATATTCAATCCCGAGTTCTGAATAAACATCTGCTTCTTTTTTCAAATCTTTTGCTGTAAATTCGTTACCCCATCCGAAATAGTGGTTGTAAAAAACAGGGGGGAGAGAACTTCCTTCTTTAACAGGTCTTAATATATGTCTTTTTATATGTCTGCGTAAGGCGTTGCTTCCACTAACCCCATCCCCATTAAAAAATCCGATATCCACCCGTGGCAGATATACACTTTCTCCAGGTTTTAAGTCAAACATAACCCAGCCAGGATGTGCCCATATATGCATACCCATCTTACTGCTGGATATACGGCGTGACCCCATCTGAACGATAGAACGGCAGGGCCATTCATATGCAAGAAAAAATCCCCTGCCTGTAGAATAATCATTAACTATAAGGGTGGGTATAAAGGTTTCAGTGGAACGGCCACCCTCCCTTCCACAGATAAGTTCCACAGTACCTTCCTGTTCAAATACCCTGTATGAAAGTGGAGGATATGCCTCGGAAGTACTTGCGCCTCCGTAAACAGTGGTTATATGGGGGTTGCCTGTACCATATACATAGCCATCCAGAAAAAGGGAAAACGGTTTGATATCCCTTATAATTCGCTTGCCCCTGTTATATACTCTACCTTCCCACTCTATAACATCTGTATCGCTGAAAATAAAATAGTTAACATCCACTTCCATACCTGAGGGATGCGCCCATTTGATATTCACAACAGTTTCACAATCTCTTTTCTTTCTGGAGACAGATGCAACCCTCATACCTTTCTGAAAATCCTTCACAGTTAAGCCATCGGCAGATACACCTATCAATTTTCCCGAGTTAAACCAATCCCTGTAAGGATTACCTTTCCCAGCAGAAATTAAATCCATTGTGGTTTTCCCTCCTGAATGTTTTTTACCTATCTCTCAAATATATGCCCTTTTTTGCCATAGGTTATAGTATTCCCGCATAAATCTATAAACGTCTTTACAGATGGACTTTCAACCTTCCAGATACTTTTTTTAAAACTCCATTGTTTATCTTTCCACATATATATCTCACCTTTAACAGTATTCCACTGGTATGTACCATCCGAAAGTTTTTCCGGTTTAATAACTTTACCCCTGGATGTTTTAAAAACAATTTCTCTTTCCTTCATATTGTATATTTTTAATCTACACAGCCCTCCACATAAACTTTTGAGTTTCACATATACCGTTTTTCTATTCTCCATAACAGATGAAACCTCAAATCCTCCTTCAGCAAGGAGTTTATCAAAGGCACAGTTTTTGCCAAGACAACGAGGCACAGCAGGAAATATCTTTATGCAGCCCCCATATGACTGCAAAAGCATCTCATCTATCGCATATAAGAATCCTGATGGTTGCTGGAGCATTGACATCATCTGCTCCTTCCCTCTCTGTGAGCAGGCAAGAGCAAAAAGTGCATGGAGAGCGACACATTTGCCCGCAGGTATATACTCTGACGGGGAAATATAAGGGACAGGCGCACCTTCTGGATTATATGCCGCTCTTTTTTCTTCTCTTGAATTAAACACCCCGCCTCCTATAAAAGCAAACATCCCGTTAGGTTTAAGGAACTCACTGATAGCAATATCCATAAGGATATGTTCTGCATACTTAAGGTCTCTCAATCTCACTGATACTGCAAGGAGCCATGGCCATGTCAAATCACAGGAACTGCTTATCCTGTCTGCAAAAGACCTCCTGATTGTCCGTCGGGGCAGGAAATTATGTAGTGTATTTAAAGCCACAGGAGCAAGTGGAGATTCAGCATCAACGTCATTACCGGGCACAACCATAGCCAGCAAACCAGGATGACTTAACCCTATAAAGTCCCCTGCTGTAAGGGAATCAAGAAACTCCCCGCCTTTCTGTGGATAATCAGGAAAGTTCTGCAGGTAATATTCAACTTTTTCTCTGTACGGTGATTTTTTCTTAAGAATATCACATGCTTTTACATATGCCTTCCATAACGCCTTTATAAGTCCAAGGTCATTATTTACGTTATACGCAGGTATAGGACCCTGTTCCGGTGCCCAGGAAGGACCTATGATAACCTGCCCGTCTTTTTCTTCGGTAAGAGCAAGATAAAACTTTGCACCTTCTTCAAGTACGGGAAATACATCCTTTTCCAGAATTTTTTTATCCTTTGTATAAAGATACCTGTTCCAGAATATCAGTCCATAAAAACCTGTTGTGCACTGCATCATCCTGTAGTAATTACCGCACAGTTCTACTCCCGTATCAAGAGTGGCAATTGGAAATTTTATACCATCTATCTGATACAACTCCTCTGTCTGTTTTTTAAAAACAGGTAAAAGCTTTCTAAATGTCTTAAAAAATGGCTCACCAAGTTCTATGTGGTTGGTGGAAAAAATTGGCCAGTAGGTCATAGCCATATTGATATCACCATGGTAATCGCCGCACCAGGGAGGGTTTTTACTTGCGTTCCACAACCCGAAAAGTCCAGGGGCTATATCTCCACGGGAAGATGATGCAAACTGATAAAGAGAAAAATACCAGAGTGCTTCAATAAACTTATTATCAAACTGTACTGCTGATTTCTCCCAGAAATTTGCCCACCATCCTTTATGTCTTTTCTCAACCCTTCTGTATCCCTCTTCTTTTGAGGTTTTAAGGATTTCACAGACACGCTCCTGAGGATTTTCTGAATCAATAGCTGTGGCGACAGCAAGATATATACAGTATGAGTATCTCCTTTTTTTCTGATAGTCAAGCATTATTTTTATCTTTACAGCGTCAGGATAAACTTCTATTTCACCTGTATCTATCCCATCTACAAGCAAGCCTATAACATATTCAAAATTGTCAGGGAATTTGTATTTTATAAAGGATATACCATCTTGATAAAATACAGCAGGCATTCCAAGATTAAGGTCTATCTCCCGTGATAATGTAATCTCCTGTGTGTAGGCAAACTTCAGTTTATCATCAGTCCACAGGTCTTCCATTTTAACAACAAGCAAGTTTTCATAAGGGCTGACAAATACAGTAAATCCCATCTGTTTGGTTGAAATTTCGTAATTACCCTGACAGATTCCTTCGTAAAGATTCAGCGTCTGCGTTTTATCAAAAATCGTTGGTTCAATAAACCCCTTATCAAAAGATATATTGAGTTTTCCACAGGGTTTTGGACCCGGCAACTGCCCTGTTTTCTGTTTTGACTCGGTAGCAAGTACAGAAATCAGTTTCTCGGGCTCTTCTGCAATAATACGTTTTATTTCTGAAAAGGGCACTCTTGGAGGCAGGTCTGCCCTTCTATCCCAGACATCAAGTTTTGAAATTGCAAATTCTATACTGTTTTCCGGCTGATATACCATCGCCCCAAAATGGCCATTGCCTACAGGGAAACCGTTCTGCCAGATATCCGGAGCAGTCTCAAATATCAGGTTATGTGAGGAAATAATATCCTTTCTATTCAGGTCCATACTGTTTTCCTGTTTAATCTAATATTAAAAGGGATGATTCTCTGCCTTTCAAACTGATAAATACCCTGTTGTCTTTAATATGCACCACTTTATTTTTTATTACATCCATAACCTTTTTAATTCTAAATTCAGGGATGAGCCATATATCCTGCTGGGACTCTTCAGGATTATGTACAAAGACAACATTTTCTCCTCTGCTACTTTTACACACACGCAAAAGCACATTTCCAGTTGCTCTAACTTTATGGATATAACATCCTGAGGAAAGCGCCAGATTAAAACACAGTGTTTCCAGCCCCGCTGATATTTTTGAGATCTCTTCATTTGCATCATCAGGAAAACATATGGCTTTACCTGCAGGAGTGCCAACACAACTACCCAGCCGATAGTAACCTGCCTTACCTTTTTTACGGAGTGTGCCGGATATGTTGCCCCCTGAAAAAGCCCATGGCTCTGCATCCGTACATTCATAGAGTTCCAGAGAGTGATACCCTGGCAGTTTAAGCCCTGGAGCAATATCTGGAATTTCCAGAAGGATGTCCTTTTGAAAGATGACTTCAACACGTTTACTTCCAAATATCTTTTGCATACATCCGGGTGGCACCTTTTCATTCATATAAGAAAACCTATCAAAAGTAAAAAGGTAAGGACCTGCGATGATATTTCCTTCGCTCTCAGCGAATTTCTTCAGTGCCTCCATAATCCCTTCTCTCTCAATATTGAGGATTGGGGCAACAAGAAGTTTTATGTTTGGTGGTATTCCATTCTTCGCAATATCACTTCCATAAAGTATCTCAACATTAACCCCTGCCCTGCTTAAAGAATAAAACCATCCGAGGTATTCAAAAAGAATAAGACGGTCCCTGTCAGAAAGGTTTGATGCATACTCAAGGAAAATAGAACGCAGGTCTATCAACAATCCTACATCTCCAGGAGGAAACTCAAGCCCATCAAAAAAATCCTGTTTATCAAGAATTTTCTGCGCCAGATTAGCAATCCTTTCGGTTCTTTTATTGAAAGCCCCATCTTCATCTACAAGTCCAAAATTAGGGGATTCCTGTCCAAATCTTTCATGTCGCCACTGCCAGAACATATTGAATCTTCCACCATAGGAAATCGGAAGCAAGACAAGTTGTTCAAGAAATTCAGGTGTCCTGAGTTTGCTTCCGTAGGGACCCCACCAGGTACGGCTTCCGCACATCTCAACAAATCCCCACTCCTTACCCTTGCAGGCACCCCTCGTAAGTGCTGCAAGAAAAGCAGCTGTCCAGAAATATATCTCATAACAACTTGCTCCCCATTTATCAACTGCGGCAGCCATCTCACAGGGGTCGTAAGGTTGATATATAACTGCACCGGGACCACTTCCCGGATGTGATACAACAGGATGTCCTTTATCAATCTTTTTCACAGTATTAACCTTCCATTTAAGGTAATCAAGAATCCAGTCCCCTGCAAATTCATAAAAGTCAATAAGTTCTACAGTAATCCCTTCTTCTGAAGGAACTGGAACATCATCAAAACTTTCATAGTTTCTGCCACCATAAATATGGTTAAGCAGTGATATATCTTCATACCTTTTTTTAAGCCACGCAGCGAATTTTTTCTTTGTCTCAGGATGATATAAATAGTTGTGGATGCTCTTCACCCCATAAAAAGGCATTATTTCATTCCACACATCATATCCATATAAAGCAGGATGTTCCCTGTAATGCTCTGCAGTGTGTAGTAAAAAATCCTCCATATGTTTTCTCACAGGGGGATAATCAGGACACAGCCCTGGATAGGTACCCACCTGTGCCATTGCAACACTGTGCGGATTATAAGGAATACCTTCAGAATTTACCCATCTACCTTCAGGATATTTTTTTACAAGCCACTCAGGTGGAACTTCTATATTTAACTGCAGCAATACCTTAATGTTATTCTTTCCCGCCTCTTTCAAAAGTTTATCATAATTCGTAAAATCCCATTTTCCTTCGGATGGATTGACCTGTTGCCAGTGAAACCATGTACGGATAACCGATAATCCTGCCTTTTTTATTTTTTTAATGTCAAAACCAAAGTATTCAATGGAAGGATTTGGTGGCCTGTAATACTCAACACCAAGTATTGTCTTTCTGTCCATCTGTAATCCCCCTTTTACTTTTTACCTGGTTTCTTAAAGAACTGCGGCAGAAGTTCCTTTGATGCCACAAGTAATTCATCAAGCATCTTTTCCGCTTTTTCTGGTATAATTGCCATCTCATCTACCATAAGTGCCTGTAAAGCAAGGTTGCGGTCACCCTTTACACCTGCGTCAACAACAAGTTCCTGCCAGACAAATCTCTTCTCTAAGATACCTTTAAGCACAGGTGGAGCATCTCCCATAATAACCGGTCGAGCACCTCTTGAATCTGTAACCGCCTCTATCTCCACTATTGCATAAACAGGGAGATTTGGGACTGCACCACTATTGGGGATATTAAGTATATATACATCCCTTTTACCCAGAGCCATTGATTCCAGTATGGAACCTATGGCTTCACCATAAATTTTATTCACTCTTTGTTCAGGAACCTTTATACCACCGAGTATCTTTTTATAGTTTCTAAAAAAATCCCGTCTTACTTTCTCTGTCGGTGATTCTCTTACGGGGAAAGGTGCCCCTTCATCAAATCCATGGGCTTTTGCACTCTTTGCCAGACCGTACGGGAGAGAGCCCTGCCCTGAGGGAAACTGGGTAAGGAAAGGGTAAAATTCAATTATGTGGTCATCGTTTGGATAGACAATATGATATCCATATATACGGGATAGTTCTGCACTTAATATCCTTCCTTCCTGTTTTTTAGCATACCTGAGTTTTTTCTTTAATGCCGGATACATATCCTTTTTGCCGAGAAAAACACCTGTAAACCAGTAGTAGTGATTTGTTCCCACCCAGGTACATTCAAGTTCTTCAGGTTTCACTCCAAGCAGTTCCGCAGCATAAATAATCCCTGCCTGTACACCATGACATATTCCTATCACCTTTACAGAACTATATTTACACATCGCACGACACAAAACAGCCATAGGATTTGAGTGGTTGAAAAGAATCGCCTTTGGGCATCTCTTTTCAATCTCCCTGCAGATATTCATATACACAGGGAGAGAACGGAATGCCATCATCATACCAGCAGGACCGCAGGTATCCCCTATAACCTGATGGATGCCGTATTTTGCAGGTATATGCATATCCATAGTATGATAATAAGAGCTGTACACGTTGCTGCTTATATCAGCACCGCTCCCACCTATGGATGTAAGGACAAAATCTGCACAGTCAACTGCTTCAGCAAGGGAGGAAGCAACCTTTATTTTAAATCCGGTCCCAAGAGAAGATGCAACCTTACGACAGGCGCCCGCCATAAGCCGTGCCTTCTCTTTTTCAATATCATAGAGAAGTATCTCTGAACCATAAAGACCATCAGCAAGAAGGATATCCGGAATTGCACTCATAAAATGGAAACTTCCTGCTCCGATACAGGCAATTTTTTTTGAAGCCATTCTATCTCCCTTTTAAATTTTTATAAAGACAACGGTACCCTCCCTTTTTCAAAAAGAACCCTTGAAATAACCGTCATACTTTTACGGTAGTGGTCAGAAGGTACATCTTCTGTAATTCCCACTATTAATCGCTCTCCTGTTCCTGCCTCTTTTAGAATCTCTTCCATTGTTTGCCTTATAACATCTTCCCCTGCACAGTGAACGGAAGAAGGGAAGTTAATCCACAGTATCTTATCATTCCACATATCCAGTGCTTCTTTTACAGACATATCGCAGTCAGGAGGTGGCGTGAACGCCTCTATACAATCAAGTTCTGTACTGGCAATTTCAGAAGCAAGAAGTTTATTATTTGCATCAAAATGAACCCCTATTATTTTCCCGTGTCTATGAAGTATTTCTGCGGCTTCCCTGTAATTAGGAACAAAGTATTTTCTGAATCTATCAATCCCTATTATTTCAGGAGAGACATTACCGCCATATCCCACATAAATAGCAGGTGATTCTGCAACAATCCTGTAAATCTTACGTCTCTCCTCAACCAGGAGGTCATAGAGTTTTAATACCTCATCCTGTCTTTCCGCCCACTCTATACAGAATGTTTCAACTCCCATAATACCATAAATCAACTCCTGCAATGGTTCATATCCTATCCCTGTTGTACAGAAATAATCGCTCCCCTTTGCTTCCCTGTGCTTTACAAATTCATCATATATCGGCTCATAGACCCTGTTTTTGATTAAAAATGCAACTGCTTTATAATCTTCCTTGCTCTTGAACATCTTTTCCTTTGTCCATAAGGTAAATCCTTTAGGAACGCGGAGTGAAGTGAGTGTCCCGTAAGGAGTATCCCAGTACCATCTTTCATACCACACCCCATCCTTATAAAACCCTTCACTGTGTTCTTTTACATCAAGCAGATGCATCCTGAAAACGCTGGTGCCCGATATAAGACACAGCCCTTCATTACGCAGTTGTCTTTCAACAGTGGAGCGAGGCATAAGTCCTTCATATATGGTAAAAGGTACACGGTCTGCTCCCTGCTTAAGAAGTACCTTTTCAACCCTTTCACCCGGGGTCATCTTTTCCGCCATATAACCTCCGGACAATTACCAATTTTATCTACAATACGATTGTTAGAAATTTTAACAGCGCACCAGTTTCCTCCGGTTATAACAAGTTCCCCGTTTTTGAATCGGAAAAGAATTTTTATTTGATGCTCCTTCACCGGTGCACGCAGACCGGAACCATAACTTGCAGGGGTAAGGTCAAATCCTGGAATATGTCCTTTCGCAACAGCAACAACAATAAACGATTCTTTTTCTTCACTATAATATAACCTGTAATATGTCCCATCTGAAAAAACTTCTATATCTGCCGGTAAAACCTTTTTTATAAGATTTACAGCATCTTCCCTCGGGTCTGCCTGAGGCATATAGTACAGTGGTTTATCCGGGGATTTTAAATATAAAACACGCCCTTCCCTGTCCATAAAAACTTCCGCATCAGATGCAGAAACAGGGTATGAGAAGTCAGACCAGGATGGTTCCCATTCATAAGGGGAAGGAAGTCCTTTCCGGGTGGCATAAAGTTGCTGATAGTCCAGGAAAGAAAACGGTTTGAATCCTGCATATCCAGCAAAATCATATAAAATAACCTTACCGCTTTCCGATTCAAACTCTGGTGGAGGACCTAAAAAAATCACAGGGATACAGGACTCCAGCAAATCTTTGATTTTCAGATAGACAGCCCGTGGTAAAACATATCCATATGGGACGATAAGGATACGATATCTGTATCTCCCGGCAGTAAAATACCCTTTCTCAATCTTTGCGCTGGCAAGGGCATCACAGGACATCTGAACGCCAAAAAGTCCGCTGTCCACAAGATTTAATGAAAGGTTCGCAAACATCATATAATACAGACGTGCAAGCCATTTTGGTGCAGCGGCTATTGTCTCCCATGAATATAAAATAGCGACGTCTGTGTGAGGATAAAAGCTATTTCCTATAAAGTTATCAAAGGTATCAAGGTCCTTTACATCCTCCTTCGCATAACTTTTCAGTGGTTCTATCCTGTAGTTAAAAAGGGATTCACTGGAATCGGAAAAAAATATGTTGAACCAGTTTATATGGAATAGCATCTTAAATCTATTGGCAAGCCGCATATTTTCCACAGGTGGGAAGATAGTTCCCCAGTCGTTGTAATATGCATCCCTGAAATTAAGTTCTTTTTTTATACTCTCTGCAAGGATAAAGAAATATGACTGATACTTGAACTGTGAACAGTCCCAGGAACCATCCGTCCAGGATGCAGTCAATACCCTGCCGAGTTTGAAATAGTCCATCACTCCTCCTGCAAGGTCTGCAGGAATACCTGACCAGGTCTGATGCGTACCGAATATGAGATTTTTTCCGAACAATGAACGGGCATATTCATTATGTTCTTTTTGAGCAATAAAATTCATCTCCGAAAGGGTGCGATAATAATCACACCTCACCCTGACCGCATCCTGCGTATTATCACAATGGTCCAGGTATATCAGGTGTGAATAGAGCTCATAACCATTAGTCCTGTGGAAAAATTCAGGGAAAAACTCCCCTGACTTGAAATAGCCCTGTGCAGAATATTTCCCGGGTTCATCCCATCCGAAACCATCCAGTGGTATCCCTTTATACATATCAAGCAGTTTTTTCTGCCCCTCAAGATATAAAGGATGTGAAAGGTCAGCAAGGGCAAAGGTTTTGAAACCCACATAAAAGACGAGAGACCCTGAATATCCCCCTCTTATTGAACCCTTTATTAACACTCCCTGAAAGATATTCATCCATTCATAAGAGATATCCTTTTTCTGAACCTGCTCATAAGATTCTCCTCCCTCTCTGAAAACTGCAACTACATCGTTGAAAATATAGGGGGTCATCTCCTGTAATATTGGTAATGGCGCTCTGAACTCAAATGAACCATCTATTGCTCTTACATCTATTCCTTTAATAATGTGAAGTGCTGCTTCAGGATGTGCCTCAACAAAATCAGGAGACCAGAATGTCGGGTCTGTATCAAGGATGACCTTCAAACTATATCTATGACATAAATCTACTATCTCTCTGATTGCATCACGAACCCTTTCGTTAATAACCGACCGTTTCTGATGCCTGACAAAAAGTACTGCTGCATAATATCCATGTTCTGACATCTCTTTTATGTATTTTTCGGAAAGTACGGGATTTTCTACCCAGTCGGGTGAAACAATAAATCCTGCCACCTGTTTTTTCTCCATAATCAACCTCCCTTACTCAAGATTTTTCCTGGCAGAATCTACAATTCTATCCAGTTCCCGTGATAATTCAGAAGAAACTGGCTCCACCTTATGACTTTTCAAAATTTTTTCTTTCTCCAGACGGCATCGTTCCTTCATATCCAGTGCTCCTGAGTTATACCACTGCTGATAGTAATTCCTGTCAAGCAATTTAGGAAACCAGAGTTCTTTCCTGAAATGTTTTACAGTATGCTCTCTATCTATAAAACTTCCGCCAGGACCTACATCAATGATTTCCTTTACAGCCAGTGTCTCATCGTTAATTTCAAGATTATACAGTATCTTTTCCACATAGGCAATTACCTCATTCTGTAAAACAAGCATATCAAGAGAAGATGCCTGGTCCACCCCTGAAATACCCATATGCCCGAAAATGTCAGCCCCCGCAGATACACCAAACGCAAGAGTTATTCCAATTTCCAGCCCTGCCTGAGCATCCGGGACCTTTGAATCTGTCAGTCCCACATTGATATACACAGGCAGTCCATAATACTTGCCCATCTGTGTCATAGCAACACCATATATTGCCTGTTCCGGACCTCCAAAAATCATCTGGGTTGTTGACATATCAAACGCATGGCATATACCACCATAACATACGGAAATCCCCGGCTTTATAAGTTGCGTTACACAGATTCCTGCCAGAAGTTCTGCATTTTCCTGTACAATAGTTCCTGCAAGAGTTGCCGGAGCGGAAAGCCCTGTTTGTGCCATAGGACCTATGGCAACAGGAAGGTCTAAACGGGATGTTTCAAAAAGGATATCCAGTCCATTGAATGGAAAACGGAGTGGACTTATCGGTTCAAGAAATGGATAAAAAAGCGGATATTGCCTTGCCCGCAGTTCATCTCCCCTGAGGGCAGTAAGAATTTCCATAATATATGAAGCAGACGGCCTGTCATAAAACCAGAATGTTATGGGTTTTACAGTATTGCGCACCATTTCGGCAACAACAGCAACACTGCGCCACTTAACAGAAAGCTCATATGGGTCAGCCATTGCCCCCACTATATTGATGAAGTCCAGAGCATCTGCAAAACGGGATGCAACAGCAACATCCTGAAGTGTTGCATAACGACGTTCATCACCTGGACTATCCACCCACATTGCTTCTCCTGCAATACTGTTATAATTCCTCTTATCTTTACCAAAATCAGCTCTGCGGGAAATATCCCGTCCGTAAATAGTGAATGACCTACCTGCTTTATTCAACAGATGCATAACAATGTCAGGTGGTATCTTCACCCGATTGGTATTAAAAGAAACATCTGCTCCTGTGTCAGCAAAAAGTTCCAGTATTTTTCTATGGGGAATAACCACTCCGCATCTTTCCAGTATCTCCAGAGAGGCATTATGTATCTTGGTAATCTGTTCATCTTCAAGAACTTTTATAACCATTTTCATACCTTCAGATATTACAGGCACTGTATTTTTACGCCTTTAATTTGTTTTTTATACTTCCTACACCAGGGTTATTTTCAATAATCGTAATACAGAGACACTCAGGTGGACAAAATTTACTTTGTTAATCACCTTCTACCGTATGTTTTATCTTAATACCACGGGGGTCGAGTAATAATTACAACGTCAGATTAAATGGTACTGCGTCGTTCGGAGAAGTTTCTGCCATATCCCCGTTTCTTTCTTTGAACCTTTACGGCAATAATCCGGAACCATATCCTTTACAGGCCAGACATATGAAACCTCTTCATTTGACCATCCGAGAAGAGCAAGTTTTTCCCTTATGTAGTACCTGTAGTTCTCATAGGACATATCTGCGGGCACCCTGTGGTCTATATGGGGAATATATCCACCTTCCTCAACAACCTTCTCAACCCGCTTCAGTTCTCCAAGTATATCTTTTTTATCCCCTGACATCTTGTGCTTGTCAAGTCCACCACGCAGGAGAATCGCTTTACCATACTCTTTGCGCAGTTCAACAGGGTCGCTCCCTGGAAATACTTCAAGAGGAAACATACAGTTTACACCTGCTTCAAGAAATAGAGGCACAAGTTTTCGTATATCTCCATCACAATCTGTCCAGATAACATCACATCCATGAGCTCTGAGAAGACCTGTTACCTTTTTCATATGAGGCACAACGATTTCAGCAAACATTGAAGGAGAAATAATGGGTCCACTGCGAAAACATATATCTTCCCATCCGCCGGCAAAATCAACATCTATCTCTTTAATCGCACATTCTATCTGACTGTAATAAAGGGTGGTAAGTGTCGCTATAATTTCTTCTATAAGGGGCCTGTCATCGTAAAACATAAGTGCAATATTTTCAAATCCTATCCAGTTACGTGGAACCCCGAGAAAACTTCCAAACCATATTCCTACAGGCAGGTCGGAAAAACGAAGTTCTTCACCTATTGCTTTCCAGTCAGTTAAGAACCGCTCAGGACTTGAAGGGTCAAGCCGTTCCTTGAATTTTTTCCAATCATCACGGTTGGTTATAGGAAATTTTATAAACCTTGGTATTGTCTCCGAACCTGTGGGAGGAGATTCAAAAATCATCCCGTCAGACCGCTGGAAAACTTGAAGATGCCCGTGGTCCTCAAGAACCTTTACTTCAGATGGGAAAGGGGGAATAAGATTGCAATTAAGTGGGACCCATACACAGGGGTCTACACCGAAATAGGCCTCTACAGAACCAGGACCCTCCCCCGCTGTTATCTCAAGGGGAAGTCCTTCTCTGTGCCACCGTTCTATACCGAGATAACCGAACTCCCAGTGTACAATACGGTCCACGCTTTGAAAATGCATCAAGCGACGGAACCTCTCCCTGTGGTTCATCCTTTTTTTCGCAGGGTCAATGATTGTCATAAAATTGTAAATTTTTATCACTCAGGTTTGCCAAAAAATATCTCATCCACCCACGCCTTCCCTGATACATAAATTGCAGGGCCAATATCAGTAACCTGGTCCTTTGTAACCTCAAAATCCAGTATATATTCTGCCCAGTTTTCTGATATATTCACTGACTTCGGGATAATCTCACACGCCCTGCCACCAGCAACCTCATCAAAACCGACAAGGTTAACAGTTATCCTGCCTTCTCCCTTAGCCCAGAATTTCATACGGTACTTTTCACCTTTTCGGGAATGTCTCGGGGAAACCCTTATATAGAAACCAGAGCCATTACCTTCCATATAAAGGCACTTTTTCCCTTTATATACTGTACCTCCTTCATCTCCTTCAACAACCATTATCTTACCTGGATTACCTGACAGCTGGTCAAAAAACACAGGCAGTGTAATCATAATATCATCCCCGAAGTCCCATCCGCCTTTTAAAGCAGTAGTAAAAACAGTTGCCATATGCTCCTTTACCGCCTCTACTCCGCCTTCCTCTACCATATTTTTCTGCTCCCCATTAGCAAAAAATGCGCCGATAAAAAAAGACAGTACAACCAGAATTGTAACTTTTAATTTTTTTCTAACCATATAATACCTCCTTATCATTTTACCACATTAATATGCGTGGATGCACTCATCCCGGTTATCGGATATTCAATTACTATTCTGTATCTGCCAGGTCTTTCTGTATAAGATACAGGAATTTCCATATTTACACGCTCTCCGTAGAAATGGATATTCTTCCCATACCATAGCAATTCTTCCCCATCAGGACCGTACACTGCAAGGTGTATTACCTGCCCCATATTTTTTATCCCATCAGGACTGCCATCTTTAAATTTCACCATAACTTCTACTTTTACAAAATCCCCCTCTTTTACATCAGAAGTATCAGTTTTCACTGTTATATCCACAGGATTTGCTGGCAGAAGTGCAAAAAATTTCGGATACATATCAAGTTTTACATCAAAACTGTCAGCATATCCAAGATATTTCCTTTCCCTTACATTCCATATATGGAACTTCCCATTCAATATCACTTTTGTTTCTTCTGTCTCTTTTCCAGCACTGGTATCAGCCCGGAGCATACCGAGAAATCTTGATGTCCCGTTCATATAGACAGGCATAAGTGTATCCCTTCTCGGTTTGCCATTACCATCTATCAGTTCTGCAAAAGGTCTTATTCCTGCATATTTTTCCAGAAGAAGTGCCACTGAATCACTACCCGCATAATCACCCTTCTCCATTCGCGAGAGATACCCGTTAATAACACCCGGCATATACGCAGCAACACCTTTACCGTAATGAACGATATTTTCTCTGTCTGTTACAGGAAATAAATCTGCCAGCACAGGTTTATTTCTCATCTTCCCGAAACGGGTAAATATACCGGGTTGATTATCTGCTATGACAAGCCCTCCCTGTTCCACAAAAGCAAGTATCGCCTTTGCTTCATCATCGGACATTCCCTTATTGTAGGGCAGTATCAATGCCCTGAAACCCCGTCTTATAAGGTCCCCTGCAACCACATCCTCCGGAGCCACAAATGTCGGCCTTATCCTGATGTTTTTCATAAGCACAAGAATATCTGTGATGGCTCCTCCATCAACATCTATGTTATAAAGCCACCCACCGGAAAATCCCTGTTCCTGTCTTGGATGCAGACGTGAAATATAATGATTGGGTAAACTCCACAGAATAGCAACATCCGAGCGATATGCCTTTGAAGTAATACAAAGTTTTCCTATCCCGCGCTGGAGATACAGGACCTGCTCACTGATATTTTTGAAAAACGGCAATGGCTCAGAAAAATCAGGGGTCATACAGCACATACCACCAAGAGAGTTTGCACTGGCAGAGCCCGCCTCCCAGTCAAACCCCCTGTATCCTGCAAATAATGCCTTCCAGGGTAATCTATGGTTATTCAAAGGTGTCTTCTGGTCAAAATTCAACATCATCATTGACTGTGCTGCCAGAAGGAAACTCTTATCACCTGAAAATGACTGTCTGAGTTCTTCTCCTGCACAGGTACGGTATTCCCAGTTTGGTTGCTGCCCTACATAGAGTTTCCCGGATGTCATAGCATCTCTGTATCTGCTGTGGTCGTGGTGTTCATGTCCATTTGTACCTGTAAGAAGCTGTTGATATCCGATATTCTTTCTTATCATCTCCGTGTACCTGATAAAAAACTCGCTCCAGATACGGGAACGCATAAAATATCTGAAGGCAACCCACCTTGGCAACTGCTTTGCCTTATAGGCATCTTTAAAGAGGATGCCTCTTATCTCGCTCCAGTCCTTGAAACTTGTCCCCCATTCCTCATTAAGAGCGTTTATGTCTCCCTTATACTCCTCTTTACACCACTGCTGGAACCTTCTTGTGCTTGCAGGAGAAAAACCTGATATCTCATAGCCACCGGGCTCTCCAAGAAGATAATTTTCACCTGTAAGGAAGGCATAGGGTGTACCAAATTTCAGTATTTCTCTGTAGGACTCCATACGGCTATTAATCCACGCACCTCCTATTCTGTATGCACTAAAATCAAGCATTTCAGGAAATTTCTGGGTATCAATCTTTCCGTCGCGTGAAAGTGCATCTTCCATCATATCAACAAGTTCAGCCAGTGAAGGTCCTGTATATTCGGTATCTCTTGTCTCCTGACTGAAAAACTGTGTTCCTGTTCCAAGACCGTTCTCCCCAAGGTGTTCTCCGTATGTTATATTCACAAGGTGTGCCCTTTCATTATGTTCATACTGGTCTGTAAGCCCATAAATGAGATATGTATTGTTAGCATTTATTCCATACTTGCGGACCTGCTGTGTATAGAAATATCCACGCCATCCATCGCCAGGCACGGGTCCTGCGCTGAATATAAGCGGTATATAGTAGTCATCAAAGTCCCAATCAGGCAGTCCCACCCATACCCTGTTTTCAGATACAGTACCGCTGATATCCTTTACCTCAACAACTATATCCCAGAGCCGGCTGAGTGGCTTTTTCACAGGTATGGTAAAAAGCCCCTCTTTTCTGTCTGAAGAAAGAGTTACATTTACACGGGCAACTGCTCTGCCCCATGTATCTATGGCTGTTGCTTCTGCCTTTAGCCCTTCTCCAATAGGCTGGCTGAACAAAACCTTTCCATTTATATCTTCGCCCTCTTTGTAATAGGGCTTATCCGTTTCTATTTTCACAACAGTAACAGGTGTTTCCACGCGGAATGCAGCGGAAGCGAAGGATATGACGCCATCTGATTTTGCTCTTATACGGACATCTGCAAAATATGTTCCTCTTGGTAATACAGGGATTGAACATTCTACTGATGCGGACTTATCAGTAAATAAACTGATGCTTCTCTTTTCATTCTTTAATACATTACCCTTCTCATCCCTTATCTGTATATCCGCTACAAAATTTCCCCGCATCCCTGTTGAATTGATATTCATAACGATACGGGAATCCTTCAGGTCATCACGGGATATTATCACACGCGGTGACTTAATATCCCAGCCAGCGGGCATCTTAATTCCTTCCGGCGCCTTTAATACTGTCTCCGGGGCATTAAAGGATATAGAACTCTTTACTCCACTTTCTCCTTTAACAGCATAAAGGATACACCGTGCAAGAAGTGCATACTCATAGTCATACATTACAGGGTTGTAAAGAACACCTGATGTCAGTGAATTACCCACACCATCATCGCAATAATCAAGAACAAGTATGGTACCATTACCTTCTTTTGTTATCCGTATATTCACCGGCTTCTGCACAAATATACGGAATGTTCCAGGTGCAACAGGAGAAGGAGGAAGTTTCTTGCCTTCTTCAACACTATTAACAGGCGTTAAGGGTATAACATCAAAGGGAAGTCCTTCTGTTAACATCTCCGTAATATCAGGTCTATCATTATGAAGGAAAAGTTTTTCATACTGCGGGTCAGGAGCAGACGCCTGCGGTGTGATACCTCTCCATCCAGAAGTCGCCCTGTGTGGTGATACATAGATAAGTGCTGTCCCTTTTCTGATATGCTCCAATATCAGTCCTTTCACCTTCTCCGGCATTATTTCCCACGAGACCTTGCCTATCACTATCGCATCATATTTACGGGAAGAATCAAGTCGTTCATCCACAATTTTATCCAGGACTTCCTCTCCATTGGCAATGGGTGATGCCTCTCCTCCCTCACGGTATCCTTCCCACCAGGAAGAACGGCATACATTCATAATCACAGTATACTCAAGGTCAAGCCGCTGCTTTAATTCAACGACCTCCCGCGACATATTATATGGCACAATAAAAAGAATTTTTAATTTTCCTTCCGGAAGAGGCGTAGCCCATTCCACATGGTATGTTTCAAAAGTACCGGGAAGTTTATCATATGGCTGGTTAGGGTCACCATAAGGTGCTGTTGCATACAGAAAACCGGTTGAAATCAGCATTGAAATTACCGTACTGCATAATAAAATCTTTTTTATCCTGCCCATTTTCCCTTTTCTCCTTTTTAATTCTGTTTTATTATCTCTGTGGTCGTACTCATCCCTTTATTGTAAATTTATTTTCGGGCATATTTCTGTTTATCTCTGTCCTTATTCCCGAACGCTTCTGTATGTGCGGTAATATGTTTCAAACCTGTGGAATAGCGGGTAAAAATCATTATAACGCCTGTATGCATTAAGAAAACCCTTCCTGCTTGAAAGATTAACCTTCTGTCTTTTTTCTTTCTCTATCCTTTTTTTAACCTCACGATACATATTAAGTATATCCTGCCGTATATTACTATCCTGCTTCATCTCCTCTGATACTGCCTTAATACTTCTTATCACCCCTTCTTCCCACACTGCATACCACCAGTGCTTATAATCTCCTATCACCATCCTTCCAAACTGGCCTGGTGTGTTAAATACAGGACCTACATCCTTCCAGATGGAAACTGCCTGAAGGTCATTACGGACGATATTGAATCCCCACTCTCTTCCAGCATCAAAAGCAGCATTCTCCAGAGCCATATGTGGTATAACAATTTCTGCTGTCCATCCTGTATCTGTCATCTGTGCTCTGCCGTAAGGTAAAACAGGGAACACATCCTCCCACTGGTACTTGTAATGTCCGCATATCTGACCTGTTGCATTGAAAAGTATCTGATAGTGATTAAGCATAGTTGCACCAGGGTCTATAAAAATCTCAACACTGCACTGGTTTGTAAAGTCCCTTATATGAACAAAACCTTCCCTGAAATTCCCTTTTGAACGGATTTCTTCTATCCTGCGGTGAAGAACCTTCGGATTTTTTGTAAGAATCTCTATGCCTATATACAGGTTTTCTTCATCGTAAACCATCCTTACCCTTGATGGCTCTAATGGGAGTGAATAAAGCGGGGTGAAATCATCTATAACATCTGTATATTTCCAGCACCTATCATTAAGGCGCCCATCAATAACAGGTGGTGTATCAGCATGAAAAACAGCCACCACCTTTTCTGCCGAGCAAATACCAAAAAACAAAAATAAAAAAATAGATATATCTTTTATATTTAACTTTTTCACTGAACCCTTTCAAATGCAAATGCCTCGCTATTCCTGCCCTGCCTAATCAATACTGAATGTTTTAGACACTGTCAGCGATGTCGCCACATCAGTAGCTGTAATCTTATAATTACCGGATGGTTCATCAAGAGACAAAGGCACCTCTCCCTCTATCATACCTTTACTGCTTATCAATTTCCGGGTGTAATAAGGGATAATCTTCCCATCCGGTCCATAAACTTCTATTCTGACACACATCCCCGCATCCTTAAACTCTTCAGGAAGGACAACGCTAAACCGTACAACATCTCCCTTTTTATATCCCTGCCGCTCCATCTGTAGCGTCATACTTTCAAGTTTCGCAGGAAGCAGGGCAAATACATTTGCCTGAGATGGCATAAGGGTCGTGGTAAATTTATCTGTCTTACCTATAAACTTCTTATTTCTTACATCATATATAAAAGATGGCTGTGGAATCTGGACATTAACCAGAGATGTTGCATCGGTAGCAACCGCACCTGAAACAGCAACTGCTTCAGCACCTGCTGCTTTAACCGCAGGACCGGGGGTTATACTTCTTATAAGAGTAATATACTTTGCCTGCCCGTTCTCAAAAAGAGAAACTTCAACATCCTGTCTTATCTCTCCATTACTGTCAGTTACATCAGCAAAAGGAGTTATCTTTTTTGATGGAAGGTCAGTTAAAAACCTCACCATCCCAGCACAAATCCCCTTCCCTTCCCCGCGTTTCCGTTTTTCAGAA
>Ga0116165_1000779_pt1 | contig 26389 bp, 13 predicted proteins | sample AD_JPNMR1_MetaG_FD_89885 | JGI IMG/M metagenome (GOLD analysis project Ga0116165, IMG submission 89885) | Active sludge microbial communities of municipal wastewater-treating anaerobic digesters from Japan - AD_JPNMR1_MetaG | ecosystem: Engineered > Bioreactor > Anaerobic > Digestate | place...
TCTGTTTTCGTAGGCAGCCAAAAGCGAACCGTCGTTCAATCTTTTTACACGCGGATATCCGCCTTCGGCAGCGATACACACCAACGAACTTTCATCCCATCGAATAGACAGTGAAGGTGATTTTGCAGCAATTTCGTTGTTTTTCTGGCATGAAAAACAAAGCAGAACAGAGATGCAAATCGCTAATTCCTTAAAATATTGCATATTTTTTGATTTATCTGTTTGACTCTCGATTCATCCATTTTTATTATTTCACGATCGTAAGTCATCAAACCATTCACTTCAACTTCTACATCGGTAGTCTGTGTATAAACGGCTGCGGAAAAACCATGCTGAATCAAATTCATCAGTTGTTCGGCATATTTCACATACTCATCCGTTACTTCTTTGGCACTGTTAAACTGAACATATCCCCAATTGCGGTCTGGTTCCCACAAATGTTCTTCCACAGCCCAACCGATTCCACCATATTCGCCTAAAACTGTAGTGCGTTGTGCATCATACAGATACAATGCAGGATTAGGATAATTGTGAAGATCCAACATATCGCCAACTGGATAATGATTGCCACCACTGGCAGGATTAACTAAGCGAGAAGGATCGTATTGTTTTGTCCATTCTGCAATTTCTATCGTTTTAAATTGACCCCATGCTTCATTGAAAGGAACCCAAACATCTACACATGGATTGGAATACAGAAAATCAATTATTTCTTTCCATTCCTTACGATAGTTTGCTTCGGATTCGGGCGAACGAAGCCATTCCAAGCCATTGAAATACTGATGGGGCTGCCATTGCGGTCCACCATCACCACTTGGCATATCTTGCCAAACAATTATGCCCAGACGGTCGCAATAAGTGTACCAGCGTGCGGGCTCGACTTTGACATGTTTGCGAATCATGTTAAAACCAAAATCTTTGGTTTTCTGAATATCAAATTTTAAAGCTTCATCAGTTGGAGCAGTATACAAACCATCAGGCCACCAACCCTGATCCAGCGGACCAAATTGGAACAAATTCTTGTTGTTCAGCTGTAAACGAACAATTCCATTCTCATCTCGCTTAATGGAATATTTTCGCATAGCAGCATAACTTTTAACTTTGTCGATTTGTTTTGTTCCATTCCAAAGCGTGATTTCCAAATCGTACAAAAAAGGACTGTCGGGCGACCAAAGTTTAACTTGATCAGGCATAACAATTTCTACGGGAAGATGATTGATGGACTGAGCCGTAGCCACAACTTTTGAGCCATCCATAACTTTTACTTCAATTCTGTCCGAAGCAGAAAAATTGTTTGTTGCAACTTCAACATTCAAAATATTTATATCAATATTCGGTGTTGTTTTTACCTGAGTAATAAATTTATCCGGAACGGGTTCGAGCCAAACTGTTTGCCAAATGCCGGTTACTGGCGTGTACCAAATGCCTTCGGGTTTATTCACCTGCTTCCCACGTGGTTGATAACCATCATTGGTTGGATCCCAAACCTTAACCATCAATTTGTTTGAACCGTTTTTTAGTGCAGCAGTAATTTCAAATGAAAAAGGTGTATATCCACCTGTATGCTGGCCAACCTTAACATTGTTCACCCAAACATCGGTTTTCCAATCCACAGCGCCAAAATGCAGAATTACCCGATTATTTTTCCATTTTGCAGGTATCATAAATTCACGTTCGTACCATAATTCGTTTGCTTTTCCGACATTCTTCTGAACGCCAGACAAACTCGATTCAACAGCAAATGGAACCAGAATTTTCCCATCAAAAGCAGAAGGGGCTTGTTTTCCAACCGGAAGAATGGTATAATTCCATAAACCATTGAGATTCATCCATTCTGAACGTTCCATCAAAGGCCGAGGATACTCAGGCAATACATTATTGACATCAATTTGAGACGCCCAGCGCGTTTTGATTCTTTCTCCTGATGGTTGCCATTGGGCAAAAGTAATGACACTACACAGTGAGCTTAACAATAATAATTTTACTCTTAACATTGGCTATATTTTTTTAAAATTCTTTATCGAGCAAACTTAGTTAAAAAATCAATAATCAAAAGAAAAAAATGAATCGAAAAATAACAATATTATCTCAAAATAGCAGAATTTACGAAAAATCTTTGGGCAAAACGCCAAATTGTTGTTGAAAACATTTGGCAAAATAAGAAGGAGAATTGAATCCGACCATATAGCAAATTTCTGTAACTCGGTAATTTCCTTCCTTTAAGAGTTGAGCTGCTTTTTTGAGCCTTGCCACCCGAAGGTATTCATTGGGCGTCAAATCGAGGATTCCTTTTATTTTTCTGTAAAAGCTGGCACGGCTCATAAAAAATTGTTCAGCTAAATCCTCAATATTGAAATCAGGATTGGCAATATTTTCTTGAATTATATCTTCTAATTTTTGAAGAAATTCCTCATCAGATTTATTAAGTTGAGCATTATTAAAACCCTTGAATGGATTTTTCAAAAAAATTTCACGAAATTTCTCTCTGTTTTGAAGAATACTTGCAACTTGAGCCAATAAAACCTCCACAGAAAAAGGCTTTTCAATATAAGCATCAGCGCCTACTTCAAAACCCTGCACCTTAGACTGAACATTAACTTTTGCCGTTAAAAGAATGACCGGAATATGACTGTACTCGATATGCGATTTGATAAAGGACGTCAGTTCAAACCCATCCATTTCAGGCATCATAACATCGCTAATTACCAAATCTATATTTTTCTCTTTCAAAATCTCCAATGCTTCTTTTCCATTGGCAGAAATAAATACATTATAATTATTTTTCAAACATTTTACTAAAAAATCCTTTAACTCTTTATCATCTTCTACTAAGAGAAGGGAAGGTTGTTTTTTGGATGTTTGTATTTTTTCCTTATCAAGCTTTTCCAAAATTTCATCTGATTCTCTTTTATTTTCGATAGTTTCTTTTTCTGATAGAAGCTTTATTGGTAAAGTAATTTTGAAAACATTCAAATTATTCTCTACCTGATAGCTTATTGTTCCTTTTAATAACTCAATTAATGATTTCGTTAAAGTTAATCCTATACCCGTCCCCGTTATAATTTTATCTTTTTCTTTATTTAACCGAGTAAAAGGCTTAAATATTTCATTTTTAAATTTTTCAGGAATAACTGCTCCGTCATTTTCCGTTTTAAAAATAAGTTTTTCGGGATGATTCTCAGGCAATGCTTCAAGCGAAATATTCACCATGCCGTTGCAATATTTCACAGCATTGTTGATAAGATTACTAATGATTTTTGTGAAAGCTTCTGCATCAATTTTTGTAACGATTTCCTTTTCAGGGAGTTTTAAGCTAAAGGAAATATTTTTCTGCTTTGCCAGTGGTGTGAAGCGATCAAAGGTTTCTTTCATCAACTCAGACAAATTGATGCGTTTCTCTTTCAATTTGTACAGTTCAGCTTCTGTTTTTCTGAAATCCAGCAACTGATTGGTCAAATCCATGAGTCGATCGGTATTTTTGCTCATCACCTTCAAATTGTCTTTCACATCAGCAATAACGGTTTCATCATTTCGTAAAATTTGATCCAATGGAGCTTTTATTAAAGACAGTGGCGTTCTGATTTCATGGGCTACATTGGTGAAAAAATCTATTTTTGATTCATAGAGTTCTTTTTCCTTTTCCTGCTCGAAATCACGCATTTTTTCCAAATGAATTCTCTTGGTTCTCTGGCGAAAATAATTGATCAATTCGAAAATTCCGGTAATAATTATGAGAAAATATAACAGATAAGCCCACCATGTTTCCCAAAAAGGTGGTTTTATAATAATATCCAATGTTTTACTGACTTTATTCACACCTCCTGAGGAATTTGTATCGAAAGAGATAATCAATCGATATTTTCCGGGATTCAAATTGGAATATACAACTGATTGAGAACCGTTGGCCGGAATCCATTGCTTGTCGAATCCTTCCAGTTTATATACTACATTTTTAGGACGTAAACCGGAATAATTCAAAATAGCATAATGAATGGTAAAAGAATTTTTATTGTAGGGAAGTTGAATTTTTTGTGCATACGAAATACTTTCCTTTAATGGAGAACCTTTATCGGAAACATTTGCTGGCAAATTATTCAGGTAAAAATCGGTCAAAACAATAGGAGGCAAAATATTGTTTTCCTTAAAATAAGCCGGGTTGAACCGTATAAAACCATCAATGGAGCCAAAGTAAAGCGTTCCGTCAGGAGCTTTATAACTGGATTTATAATTAAATTGATTGGTTTTCAAGCCATCTTCTACCGTAAAATTTTTAAATGATTTTTTTTCCGGATCAAATTGAACGAGTCCAGCATTGGTTGTTAGCCATAAATTTCCAAAATTATCTTCTTTTATCTGGTAAACAACATCATTGGGCAAGCCATTCGAACTGTTCCAGGTAATAAACGTGTCATTTTTTTTATCGTACTGGCAAAATCCTCCACCTTCTGTAGTGATCCAGATACTTTTCTTGCTGTCTTCATAAACAGAAGTAATCTTATTATAAGGTAAACTTCCCGATGCTGAAGTATGAACATAATTTTTCCATATTTTTATGGAAGGATCGTATTTGTACAATCCTTTTACAAAAGTAGCTACCCAAATATTTCCCTCACTATCTTCAAAAATATTCTGTACAAAAGCTCCTTCCAATTTTTTAATTCTTGTAAAAGAATCTTCCTTATAATCATAAGTATTTAATCCTGATAAAGTTCCAATCCATAACGTGTTGTTTCTATCCTTGCAAATGGAAAAAACGCTGTTTTCTGACAAGGAATTAGATTGACTAGTTTTATAATAGGTTTTTAAAGTTTTGGTTTTCAAATTGTAGCAATTCAGCCCTTTAGAGAAAGTTCCTATCCAAAGGATGTTGCCATCTCTAAAAAGGGCATGGATATTGTGGTATAAGGAGTTTAATTTACTATCGATAGGAAGAAATTGTGAAGTTTCAGGATCGAACAAATTCAATCCATTGTCCTCTGTTCCAATCCACAATCGTCCATCCATATTTTCGCAAAATTCTCTAACCCTTCTTCCCTTTATCGAATTTTCATTTTCAAGAGGATAAAAAATTTCGAAATAAGTAAGTCGGTTCGGAAAATAATTTACTCCGCCAAAATAAGTTCCCATCCATACGCCGCCTTCATTATCTTCATAAAGGGAATAAACAGCATTGTCCGAAAGCGAATAGGGAATAACATTATTGTGCCTTAAATTAATGACTTCACGGGAATAAAGATTGTAAATATAAATTCCCGATTCCGTTGCCACCCACAAATCATCACCTTTTCGTAAGATATTTCGCACAAAAATCGGCTGTCCGGTTTCGTCCGAAGCCAATAATTTGTTATAAGTTCGTTCTACCAGATTAATTTGTAAAAGTCCCTGCAAGGAAGTACCTACCAGCAAATTGTTTTGTTCTTCAATTACGCTTCCGATTTCACCCGTATTATAAAGGATTTCATTGCCCTGATTCAAAGAAAACAACGGTTGGATCTTACGACTTTTTTTGTCAATTTGCAGAAACGGCATTGAATATGGAAAAGCCCAAACTCCTTTTCCCTTATTTTCGCAGAGTTTAATTTTTTTCAATCCTCCGAGAGGCGTTTTAACCGGGAAATGATCCAGTGTATTGCTCCCATAACGATACAAATAAACTCCTTTTTCTTCGACCGAAATCCAAATATCGCCTTCACTGTCGATAATCATATCGCTGACGACACCTCTTACTGAATCGTTTGTGGTCGTTTTCACTACAAAACGCTGAAACTTTTCACTTCTAGGTTCATAAATGTAAACGCCTTCATCGGTTCCCAACCATAATTTTTCGTCCTTATCCTGCAAAATACACCGAAAAACATTATCCTTTACTTCACTATTAGGAAAAAATTTAAAAACTTTGAATGATTTTCCATCAAATCTATTTAAACCATGTTTCGTACCAAACCACATAAAACCCTGTTTGTCCTGGAGAATTGACAGCACTGTATTTTGTGATAATCCCTTATTTATATCATAATGTTTAAACTGATAGGAAGGTAAAGACCACACAGGAAGTGTGAAAGATAATATAAGAAAAAAAACAACAAAAAACAAGTTTTTATATTTTAACATATAAATCAATAAAAAAGGAAATAAAAATTTAGGACGAATATAATAAAAAAACGATAAAGTATTTATCTCATTATAAATAATTTTAAACAAATACCTTATCGCTTCGAAAAAGAAATTATCACTTATTTGTTTACCTCTAATACCGGCGTTTGATAATTTGGATCTATATAAAATTTATCTATTCCATTTACGTTCTTAAAACCAGCATTACTAATATACATATTTCTTGGATGAATAGTGTTTTTATCATGATGAGCATGAAATACAATCCGCAAGTTGCCATCCTTGTCCCAGAAAAGGGAATTATGTCCAACGCCAACCAAATCTCCTGGGTTTTGTAATAATGGATTATCAGGATATTTTGTCCATTCTCTCATAATATTTGTCGCAGTTGCACAACCAATTCCATAAAAAGGACTTTCGTAACTGTTGGCAGAATAAGTCATATAATAAATGCCATTATGTTTAATAACAAATGGTCCTTCGTTCACTCTGGGCCAAACTTCTTCCCAGGATTGTGAAACACTGATGCAATGATGCATCGTTTCCTTTTTCAAGGTCATCAAATCGTTTTCCAATTCAGCTACCCAAACATTGTTCCCATCATTGAATCGGACAAAAAACAAATACGCTTTCCCGTTATCATCAGTAAACAAGGAATTGTCAATGGCTTTCTCTTCTTCCAGCATAGGTTTTTGCTCTGTTTGTCGAAATGGTCCCAAAGGAGAATCAGATATAGCTACACAAATATGTTCTTCGGCTGAATAATACATGTAAAATTTTCCATTCACAAAATATACTTCTGGTGCCCAAAACCATTTTTCCCCGTAAGAATCATCTTTATGAAGAGCTAACCCAGTTGGTGTACCTGCAGTCCGTTTCCAACTTTTAAGATCAGAAGACGTCAACACTTCAATTCCATCCTCTGCACCTGTACCATAAGCATAATACATTCCATCGTACAGTAAAATATATGGATCTGCGAGGGGAACTTTTTTTTCTATTGAAACGGTGGTAACAAAATTTTCCCCCTTTATATAATTACTTTTAAAAAAAATTATAAAAAGCAATAAATTAAAGAAAAACTCAAATTTGTACATAATTTTATTTTTTAGGCTAATTTTGTGTTAAATTTGTCGTTTATGAGTCTATTAAGGAAAATCAATTTTAATATTTCTTGATTTTTAGTTATTAATTTTAAGAAAAAACTACATAACAAGTTTCTAAAGGAGGAAACCCTCCTGTTATATTCTTGTTTTCACTATCTTTATGTTCATTTTTAAGTCAAAGTAATCTTCATTTCTTACAGCTAGCAGAAAAATAAATTAAAAAAATAAATGATCACAAACTCAATAAAATTTCAATTAAAATAAAATTTTCTTATTTATTATTTCTCCATTTTCAAGAGAAAACATAAGGACTATTCCTTTATAAAAAGGAATAGGTATAGGGATATGAAAATTTAGTCCAACTTCTTTTTTTTTATCAATTAATTTTCCTTCAAGTGAAAAAAGAGATAATTCTTTTATCATTACAGGACTATTTATATACAAAATATTATTATTTACAAAAGTTTTTATAACGGAATTATCTTCATTTACACAGATATTTTTATTACTTTGGCGAGGGATAAGCTGAAACTCTAACCATGTCCAAGAAGCATTATTGTCAACATCAGCTATGCCTTCTTTTGTTAAAGTATATTCCTCTTTATTGACTATCTCTATCGCTATTGCCATTCTTTCGCCAAAAGGAGGAGCTGATTTTCCAATAAGGCTCCAAGGAATAGCAGCTTCAATATTGTAATAAAATGATTTTATATCAACAGCATATAAAATTTCTGAAACATTATTATCTGTTGTCCAAATGCCGTGATTCCCACGTTGAAATTTAACGGTTCCATTAGTATCAAAGAAAAAACTATACATTCCGGTTTCTGGCATAGAACCAGAAATATTATCAGCATCGATCATAAAGCGAATACCGTCATTATCTAACCCTGTATTAATTATATTTCTGTCAATTATTTGAGAAGTTAAATAAAGATATTTTTCATCATATAAAAAATCTACAGTAGCTTTATTTTTAGTTATATGACCAAAATATAATTGAGATGCATTGGAAGTTGTCCACTTCTCATCTAAACTTTTTGTTCCATCTACATTAATTACGCCATAATTAGCTTTTGCTTGACGAAGAGGATAACCTTTCATCATTACAACATCATTTGATTTATAAGGGGGACCAATTGAACCTAAAGCTACTATAATTCCTGTATCAATCACTGATATTGAATTCCAAATAGCATGTTTATCATTTCCTAACGAAAAAGGAGCACTTTTTGCTTTGAAATTACGTGCTCGCTCGTCACCTATTACAACATACATATCGAAATATTGTAAATCGTTGGAAATGCGATTTTCATTGCTTTGATAAGAAGCAATGGTTTCTCCCCAGGGAAATTTTCGAATATATGGAGCAGCAGACACAATATTTGTCGGTGGAGGAATCTGAAATATCATTGAACGTTTTGAGCTATTTCCATCTACATAGCCTTTTGTCCAGTTATCTTCCAGGGTAGTACGAACTGTAGTTGCTACAAAATTTCCTCGTCCTGGCCAGCCATTATCTTCAATAATAACTACAATTTCACTTTGATCCTTAAGCAATAGGGGAACGGGCATACCATCTCTGTAACCTTGTCGGAAACTTACAATTATTGGAGTGCTCCACGTTATTCCTTTGTCAAAAGATCGACACATAGAAATGTTTTGTTCATTACTATTTGTATATTCACTTTCATTAGCAAAATAACATTGTACTTCTCCTGAAGGTAATTCGAGAAATGCTGGTTCCCAACATCCATTATCAAATGTGTAGTGTGCATCAAATATAAAATAGGGATCACTCCATGTTTCCCCATTATCAGTACTACGCACAACACGGATACCAAAAAGACGGTCAGGAGAATAAGGAGCATGTGGACGTGGATTAAAGCCTATTAAAATAATGCCATCCGATAATTGTATTACATCAGGAACAGCATAAAACACTTTATTAGGTGGAGATGTTATAAGACGAGGAGAGGTCCATGTATTTCCTTTATTAGAGCTAAATGTTATACTAATACCTCCCAATGCCTCTGCTACTGCTAGTAATCGTCCATCTTGAAGTTCAATCATACGTGCATAATTTCCTGGTTGAAATACGGTAGTTTGACTATTTATATCCCAAAATATTCGTGATCCTTGATATGGAGTTAACTCTTGAGTAAAAGAGGATATGGTAAAGGCTATTGCTATTATTATTATTATTGATATTTTCTTCATTAAATTTTATTAAATTATTAATTGATTATTGATAAATGATTTTTATATTTACTGTAGACATCACTTTAATGTTAGAATCCTCTAATAAACTTGATACTAAAGTATAAGTAATATTTTGAGTAAAATCTACCCTTGAAACACCCGAAATTTGTTCTTTATTTTCAATATAAACTTTGTCTGTCGACGAATATGTTGTAAATTCAGGTATAAGATTACTGACATCAGTACCCATAGGCAAAATTATTTGCATTTCAAATGTGCTATAATCAAATTCATTACGTACCAATGTTCCATTGACATTAAGCAATTTAAAAGTAACAAATTCCGGATAATAAAGAGTATACAATTTATATGGTCGTACTGTTCCAAAATTAGACTGAACTAAAATATTAAGTGGATTTGACAGATCATATTTTTCTGTACTCGAGAATTCTTTTTCATTAATAAAAATTTTAGTTAAATTTGATTGAATATAAAAACGTAATTTTTGAGAAAGTGTTATTGATGGTGTTGCATTACCATATTTTACCTTTCGTGGTAATTTCATTAACCATTCATCATTCTCTAATTTATCAGCAAATACTTCATCATATAATACTTGAGGACAAGAAATTTTTTCTATTTCTGTTTGATCATCAATTACTTTAACTATAAATGAACATGTGTCACGTTTTAAATTAACTGCGCGATCGTTATACGTAGAAGCTACACATACAACTTTATATATGCCGGGTAAAGCATATGAATAAGTAAATAAACCTTTATTAACTACAAAACCAGTATTACTTTGATCTCGAAATTCATAATTATGCATATCATCGCCTGTGTAAATGACAACTTGATCTGCAGTGCCCGTAAAGTTAATAATCATTGATTCATTTATTGTAAATTCATTTTTATTAACATTCATTGCTGCATAAGGAAAAAGAACATTTTCCCTTTCACAAGAAGTAATAAATATTGAAAAACAAACAAATAAGAAAAATTTAATAATAGTTTTCATCTTTTTTATTTTATGTCTAATTAATCATATATTAATAACCTGGATTTTGTTGTACAATTCCATTGGAAATATCTATTTCACTTTGAGGAATTGGAAATAATTCGTTTACTCCTTTGCGAAAATAATAACCTCGCTTATTAGCGCGTTTTGAACCATAAGTTTGGATAATTTCTGCTGCCCTTTTTTGACGAACTAAATCGAAGAAACGATCCCATTCAAAGCAAAGTTCTATACGACGTTCTTTCCAAATCTGATCACGCATTAAGCCATAGCCACCACCTGTATATAAGACTCCACTGTTATTTATAGTATTAGCTTGAGCTTTGACTTTGTTAAGTTGTTCTAATGCTCTTGCACCCTCATGACATTCATTCAATGCTTCAGCGTACATTAAAATGACTTCAACATATCGAATTAAACGCCTATTTTTCCCATTATCTCCTGCATATTGCGGACGATCTTTGAGGGGAGTATACCATTTCAAAGATAGATAACGTCCTGGCCCACACTGACATAAATCACCATCAGGAGCATATTGCTGGTGACCGATGGTGAAAGCTCGACGAGGGTCATTTGCAAACAACTCTTGAATTATATCAGCCGTTGTCCAGATCTGGGGTGAGCTTGAATAATGATTATCATAAATAGGGGTTCCTTCATTTATGTCTCCTGTAGAACCATCAGCTGATTCTTTAAATACTATCTCAAAAATAGAGCCTTTACAAAATTCACCTACCTGAAAAAATTGGTCACAATAACTTATATTTTTTCCATAATAATCTTTATATTCAAGTGAATATGCATTTTGTAATGCGGGTAATTCTGTATTTGGAGTTTCGTATGGGTCTGTTAAAGTATTTAGTTCTCTAGGTTTAAACCAAAGACGTTTACGGAGATTTTCCCAATCTTCTTTTGATGCATCATATTTGAGTATATCCCCAAAGGTCATTTTTCTACCTTCAACAAAAAATTCACCTAAACGTACGATTTCTTCCCATTTATCAGATTTTACTCCTGGAGTTGATTGATACATAAGAACTTTCATTAATAGAGCAATAGCAGCACCCTCACTTGCTTTCCCAGCATCGGTACCCATATAACGTGCTGGTAACATAATAGCTGCTTCTCTTAAATCTTTTTCAATATAAGCGTATACTTCCTCTGCAGGACTACGAGGAATTACAAACTTATCAACTGTTTCTGTTTCTGGTCTAATAGGTACACCACCATAGGTTTTGACAAGATTAAAATAATATAAAGCTCTTAAAAATTTAGCTTGACCTACTATTTCTCGTATAGCTTTATAAGAAGAATAATCATTAACGGATAACTTCACTCTATGGGCATTAGCGATGACTTGATTAACTCGATGTATCCCTTTATAATTAATCATATACCTATTTTGAATCCATTCATTAGAAGTGTTGAATCTAAAATTAACCAATTGTCCCATTTGACTAGCTAATCCCTCATCGCCGCCCCAAACATCATCGGCACAAGCTTCACCAAAACGCCATTCGCATTCATTAAAAATATCCATCTGCAATACATCATAACTTGCATTTAAAGCGGCTTGCAATTTATATTGAGTATCGTAAAAATTTTCATCAGTTGAATTCCCAAGAATTTCTTTATCCAAAAAATCATGACAACTCATTAGAAATATTAAACTGAAACTTAATGTTAATATTTTGAATAAGATTTTATTCATAGTTGATATTTTTTATGATTATTTTTGTGATTACAATTCTATTTTAATTCCTAAAGTAAATGTACGCGACTGTGGATAATTTCCATGATCCACTCCCATATTTAAATTATTGCTTTCCGTTCCTACTATTTTCCCTACTTCAGGATCTAAACCGTTGTATCGGGTAAACGTAAATAAATTATATGTATCAAAAAATAGGGCTAAATTTGACAAATGCAATTGAGTATTTATTCTTTTATTAAAATTATAAGTAAACCGCAATTGTTTGAGACGAACATATGAACCATCTTTAATAAAGAAATCAGAAGCTCTGAAATTGCGAGCTTCGTCTGAAGGATCAAGATCTGGAACAGAAGCATTTAAGTTTAATGGGAAAAATTTTCTACTATCCTGTAATTGACCTGACCAATGTTTTTCGCGTATATCAGCATAAAGGTTACCTTCTGCTGCATTATACAAGTAGTAATCCATTACATTAAAAATTTTATTCCCAGCTTGTCCTTGAAAAAATATATCTAAATCAAAATTAGCATAACTAAATGACAAAGGCATTCCAAATAAAAAATCAGGTAAAGGTGAGCCTAAAAAAGTTCGATCATCAGCAGTAATACGTCCATCTCCATTCAAATCTTTAAAACGAAAATCTCCTGGACGTGTTGTTTGTTCCCAATCATTTTTGCCATATTCATATTGGGCACTTTCTTTTATTTCTTCATATGAATTAAAAATTCCATCCGTTACATAACCATAAAAGCAACCAATAGGTTTACCTACAACTGTTTTAGTTACATAATCAAGAATGCTGGACTCACTCAACCATGCTCCGTAAACTGGTTCATTACCTGTACCTAAACTAGTTACTTTGTTTTTAATATAAGAAATATTAAATCCAATCTCATATCTAAATTTATTTATGTTATTTTTATAATTTATAACAAATTCTACCCCTCGATTACGAACAGAACCAGCATTGGTCATTGGGGCATCATCAAGTCCTGCAGAGATTGTTACTGGGACACGTAGTAGCATGTCTGTAGTTAATTTATTAAATAATTCAATTTCAGCTGTTAAACTATTTCTTAAAAAACCCAAATCAAGACCGATATTAAAAGTCTCAGTTTTTTCCCATTGAATATTTGGATTTCCTATAGTGGTAGCAGTAATTCCTGGATAAAGAATATGGTTACCAATACCGTAAGAATAATTATATTGTGTATTTAGAAGCGTATAGCGAGAGGTTTCCTCAATCCTATTATTACCTAATTGTCCCCACCCAAGACGAAGTTTTCCTAAACTAAGCCATTTTACATTTTCCATAAAAGGTTCGGACGAAAATTTCCAACCGAAAGAAATAGAAGGGAAGTATCCCCATCTTTCTTTTTTTGCAAAAATAGACGAAGCATCAGCTCGAAAATTTGCTTGAAATAAATAACGATCGAATAAGCTATAATTTACTCGTCCAACAAAACCTACTGCTGTCCATTGACGAGTAAGTCCTCCTGTTTTATCTCCTGTATAAGCACTTGATAAATACCTTAAATTAGGTGAATTACTGGCAGTTCCTTTTCGAATTGATTCTTGATAATTGAAATTATAACCTTCTGCTATCTGACCTCCTAAAACTGTTAAATTATGAATATTATTATTCCATAAAAATGTAAACAAATTGTTGATTTCCCATTTATTAGTCAAATTTTGAAGTACATAAACTGTAGTAAGATCATATGGCATTTGGAAATCCTCATTTAATTTATTGACTTCAAAGAAATTTGTCCACCTTTCGGGAACAATATAATCTGATATTTTAAACTGATAAGTTAATAATTTTGCAATTTGAGCTGTAAGACTCATATTTAAGTCAATACGATCACGTTTCATTTTATTGTGATTTCTATTTATAATAGCTATAGGGTGATCACTTGAATAATAACCTTTCGAATCGTAGGTATAAACCATTGGGTTTTGCATTAAAGCTTTTTTTAGAATACTTCCTCCCCCTTCAGGAATAATTTGACGATTTTCATTAGTATACATAATGTTCGCAGTTAAATTTAACCATGTTGCTAATTGGTTCTCCATATTCATACGTGTATTGAAACGATTATATCCCGCGGTTTTAACAATACCTCTTTCATCATAATAACTGGCGCTAACAATATATTTATTTTTCTCATTGCCCCCAGAGACCGATAAGTTATATTGTTGTTTAATCCCAGTTTGTGTGATTGCATCCCACCAATTTGCGGGTGAATTATTTCTAATGGTATCAATTCGATGAAATTTACTCTCATCATAATAAAACTCACCTGTGACAGGATCTTTAGAATAATATAATTTGCCATCAACTGAATAATTTGTCAAGCCATTAACATAATCCAATACAAGAGCATACTGTTCTATATCCATTACAGCTATTTTTTTCCATGGTTTAGAGAAACTAACAAAATTGTCAAAAGAAATTTTTGCACGACCTTTTTCTCCACTTTTTGTTGTTATCAGAACAACTCCATTTGCTGCTCGTGCACCATATATAGCACTTGAAGCAGCATCTTTAAGAATTTCAATATTAGCAATGTCATTTGGATTCAAATGGTTTATATTGTCAACAATAAAGCCATCTATTACATATAGAGGATCACTGTCATTAATAGTACCGGTACCTCGTATTTTAATCGTAGTAGTACTTCCAGGAGATCCAGTATTTTGTATAATACCTACACCTGCTGCTTTACCTTGTAAGGCTTGTAAAGGTGATGGTACTGGCACATTATTGATATCTTTTGCTGAAAGAGAAGAAATTGATCCTGTAATATCACTTTTTTTCTGTACCCCATAACCCACAACTACAATTTCGTCCAGAAGTTCGCTTTTTTCCTCTAACATTATAGTCAACTGAGTATTATTGTCAATATTAACTTCTTTACTTATATAACCGACATAACTAAAAACAAGAGTAGCATTGGGAGTTGTTTGCAAAAAGAATTTTCCTTCCAAATCAGTTGTTGTGCCATTTGTTGTTCCTTTTTCCAATACAGAAACACCAATAAGTGGTTTTTTGCTGTTGCTGTCTAAAACAATACCTGATATTGAAATTTGGTTTTGCCCATAAGAAAATACAGAAGAAAATACAGAAGAAAATATAGCAATAAAAAAAATTGCTATATGAAAATGTTTGTTATTATTAACCATTTACTAATTTAATTTAAGAAGATAAAAAGATAAAATATAATCTTAAAATAAAAATTGCCCGAATAAAAAATAGTAATGGATATTCCCTAAAAATAATCGTTTATGAAATATCCATTACCATAAAAATAGTATTTATATAATGATTAAACTAGACACATAAGTACCTTCTGTGCTTGTAATAACCACTTTATAAATACCTTTTACAAGGGAAGATACATTTACTGAATTACTTATTAATTGAGTTTCTTCTTTTACTAATCTTCCACTAATATCAAAAATCTTTATGCATGTAACATTTCCCGGTACCTCAAAATTAAATTTATCATTGGTAGGATTAGGATAAAGAACTATTTTAGTTGGTATTGGAATAGTTGGAGTACTACTTTCACTTTCAATTTCTGCTCGAGTTCTAAATTCAATATCTAAATCATCGGCATCTTTTTGGGGATCATATCCTTCCTTACGATAATGATAAACATACAAACTTTTGTTTTCGTCATTTCTAGCAAAAATAAGATCTCCGCCTAAGTTACGCAAAGTATGAATTTTATCTCCCTCCGGACTAAAGTTGGTAACACGTACAGGAAATTGGGATTTATTATCAATTCTAAATAGTTTTTGGGTATATTCAGGTAGTTCAGAGCTTTCATTCCACCAATATAAACTACCTGATGCTATAGTTAATTCTTTAACCCAATTACTTTTTGTTCCAGGTGCCATATCTGATTGCATGGTAATTGTTTCTCCATCTGTATAATGAAGTTCTCCACCATAATTATTTGGTTTCATAGGATCAAAACCCGTTGCAGCACAAAACATGTAAACTCCATCAAATTCAACACCTGGATCAGGATAACTATGATTGTTACTGGTTGGTTCATTTCGATTAATATCCCAAATAGTAAAATTGCCCTGTTCTAAATTAGTTGCTGCAAGCTCACATCCAGTTTCCAAAGAAAAACCACGAAAATATACTTTTCCTTTGTATGGTTTGCTACCACAGTCAGATGCACCACCGCCCCGTGGAAAACCAGAAGGTTCAAAAGTTGGATTAGAATCATATATTTCATAAGTACCTTCTGTGGTTCCATCACTAGCCCAAGGCTCATTACTACTTTCTATAGAGAAAGCTTTAAAGAATAATTTTTCATTATAAAAATTAATCATATTATCAATTGCTGAATTAGCTGTACCTGTCGCAATTTTTTCTGTATTAATATCTTTGATAAATACAGTGCCTTCTGTTGTGCCATCTGTAACCCAAAGTTCTTCCCCCACTGTGCCTTCTTTGTTATCAGCTTTAAAGAATACTTTACGACCTACACGGCAATAAGGACTTAACCAACTTGTGTTATCTTGTCCTGGCCATCTTGTATCACAATCATATATCATTTTTGTTCCTTCAGCAGTACCATCACTTACCCATAACCACCATTGCGGACCACGAGTACTATAATTTTCACTTTCAAAATCTTTAGCACCAAAAATAAATTGTGTTTCATTTACTTGAGTAAATCCTCGTGGATTAGATGAACCAAATTCATGAATGTCTTTTACCATATAAGTACCAACTTCTGTTCCATCTGAGATCCATAATTCCATACCATGTTCTCCATCATCGGCAGCAAAAACAACTTTGTCATTAAATCTATCCATCCAGTTAATATCCGACCCATTTGTTCCTGGATTAATATCTTTTACCATATGAGTACCGGCTACTGTTCCATCTGTTACCCATAATTCTTCACCATGAGTGTTATCTGAAGCAGCAAAAAAGGCTTTATATCCTTTTGATTTTTCTCCCGCTACAACCAAATTTTTGTATTGTACGGCTTTACGAGTATCATTAATATTTGCTTTTACTCCAGAAGGCAAAAGACTTACCATACCATCTGGTAATGTTTGTGCAAAAGCACAGCAAACTATTACCAGAGAAATCAAAAATAAAAAAGTTTTCTTTTTCATGTTGTTAAAAATTAAATGTTAATAATTTGTTTATAAATTGTAGCATAAAAGTACAACCAAAAATAAAAATAATGTATAATTTTTGTATCAAAAAATAAAAAAATAATATCAATAATCATTTTCATTATGTTAAAACAGGAATAATAAGCGGAAAGAAAAATCAAGAAGTAATTATTAAGCTATCAATTAAAAAGCATTTTCAACTTTTTAATATTTTGAAAAAAATTTATTGGGAGAAAGCTTATTACAAAATCAAAAAGAATTTAAACTTTGAATAAATAGACTCATTAAAAGTTTACTCAGAAGATAAATTTAATCCAAATTTGTCATTAGAATTTAATTTCTAATGGCGGTCACTAGAAAAATAAGTTATAATTATCTGAACTATAATATATTGTATTGAGAAAAATGTTAGCAGAATTAAATTTATTTTTCAAAATTGAACGTAAGAAATTCTTACTTGATTTTATAAACAAAATACTATAAACACAAGATAAAAATTGTTTAAAATTTACTGAATAGTATTTTGTATCAGGGGTTTTGTCCCAACTCCACTTACTATTTTACCTCAGAAAGTGTTTAATTTTTTTTTAATTGTTTTGGCGATTTTACCTCGTCTAATTATCTTGACATAAAAAGTAAGCAAAAAGTAACTTCGTTGAAGCAGTTACGTTCAACAGAATTCAAATAAATTTGATTTTGTTTTCATTTAAACTTGCTTTCAAAACTGTGTCCATTTCTTAGTTCAAAATTCGAAATTCGTAAACTCGAAACTGGTTAATTTTCGGCTCACCGGACGATAGCAATCCAAAAATATAGTTAATCGATAATAGTACTCTAATAAAGAAATATTGAGAAATTTGGATATAAAAAACTTTAATACATTTCAGTGAAAATTTCAGAGAAATTATTTACACCATTAGAAAAAAAATCATTCATTTAGTGAAAGCGATTAAAACTTAATTTTTCCCTTTTCACTTAACGAAGCAGTTTTAGCCACATCGAACAAAACAGCTTTGATACTTTTGTATTTTCCCACAAAATCGCCTGTAGTTTTCCAACTGAGCGTTTTTGTAGCATCGTTCCATTCAAAAAAAGCATTCCTGACTTTTCCGGAAACATAGTCGTATGATCTTCCGTCAACTTCCGTTAAGCAGAATGAACCATTTTTTCCTGGATAAATATGAACTTCAATGACCGAAGTGGTGTCCTGTTCGGTATGCTGCACAATTGGGCCAATAGGAAGTATGGCTCCGGCTCTTACATATACCGGAATTTCGTCGAGAGCTTTGGAAACTGCAAGTTTACAAGGACCGGTAATTAATTGATTGGTTTGAAAGTCGTACCATTTATCGTCTGGAAGATACACACTTCGATTCCCGCCTTCGTTTAAAATCGGAGCAGCGAGTAAATCTTTACCCACAAGCCATTCGTCTGTCAAATTCAAAAGTGCAGTGTCGTGGGGGAATTCCATGATCAATGGCCGCATAATGGGTCTATTCTTTTGATATGCTTCGTGAGCTACACTGTAAAAATACGGAATAAGTTGGTATCGCAAGTTAAGCGATTTGCGAATGGCAGCTTCGGCCTCTTCGCCCCACAACCAAGGGAAACGAGGCGTGGTAAACAAATTCGAATGAGCTCTCATTACTGGTAAAAAACTCCGGCTTCATACCATCGAACTACTAATTCTTTTGACGGATCTTTTTCTCCAAAACCACCTATATCACAAGAACCGTAAAACATGCCCGAAAGGCTGTAGTTTAATAAATCGGCCGGTGTTTTCTGTAAAACTTCCCACGTGGATTTTATATCTCCATTCCATGTACAATAACCAAATCGCTGATTCCCGGGTGAAAAAGATCGGTTAATCGAGAAAAATCGAGTATTGGGAAATACCTCGTTGCGTAACTCGAATTCTGCTTTATTCCAAAAATAATAACAGGTATAATAGGATTCTCCTTCATCATTCCACCATGCATCAACACCGGCTTCCAAGAGTGGGCGGGTTTGCTCTTTATACCATCTAACTAAATCAGGATTACTAAAGTCCAGCTCACGATTATTATATGCTGATTTTAATAACCAGCCATTTTTTCGAGCTAAAACTAGCCTAATTGAATCAGCAAGACGAGGCTTTCTAATACCAATAAATTTTATGCCTTTCTTTTTATATTCTGCAATTTGCTTTTGTGGTTCGGGGAACAATTTTTCATTAAAAGAGAAATCAGAAAACCCTTTTATACCATTTTCTTTCACGAAATAATCGGGGAAAGTGGTGTACCGTTCAAAATCGTAAATAAAGGCATCGACCGGAAGTTTACGTGAACGAAAATTATCGATGGCATTCTCGATGTAAGCACGATCAGCCCATCCCCATTGCGATTGCAAAAAGCCAAAAGCCCAGCGTGGAGGAATTTTAGCTTTCCCGGTAATAGCGATAAGATTATTGGTGGCTTCATAAAGATTGGAAGCTGGCCAAAGATATAAATTTCCCGTTTTTCCTGAGAAAGTCCATTCTACTGAGGAATTTTCAACGGCTTTCCACGTTGCCGGATGATTATCGTTTCCAGATATTCCAAGACTGCAAAAGCCAACATTACTCCAGAAGTAAGGAACATCAGCCGTTCCGTTGCCCTGCTTCCCTGCCGACTGCGATTTCAGTAAATTCTTTGTTGAAAAATTACCAGATCCATAAAATAAGCTCTTTTGGGGGAAAGAATAATTGATTTTCTGAATGGAATCTCCAAATGAAAAGGTAGCGTTCGAAATCAAGACTTTTCCTTTTACATTTGACAATGTCCATGTTTGTTTCTGGGTGTCAAACAATAGTTTTCCGAAATCGGTTTTAATTCCAATGACCGATTTTTGGGAAACAATTGAAAATTGATTTTTTGAATTATCCTTATTTTCATCTAAAAAAATACTCTTGATTTCAACAGGATTGCCCGAAGTACTGAAGCTCAGGCAAAAAGCTGCATTTGCAACAACTGATAATTCAATGGACTTCCCATCAGAAGAGATAATAATTCCATTGGAAGTTTTTACAGGCTGAGCAATAAGTGCCCAACTCGCGAATAAAAATACGCTTAAAAACAAAAATTTACGGAATCTTTTTATTCTATATTTTTTAAAGTTTATTTTACGACAGGGAAGGCCGATATTCTTAACCGTGCAGCTCCCATAGGAACTAAAATAATATCATGCGTTTCATCTCCATATTTTCGATTTTCCATTATTGGCAACTCGCTACACAAGCCATATTGATCAATTTTCCATGTTAAAAGTTTTTTCCCTTTAGCCCTAATCTCTATTGGAATATTTTCAAGAGAAAAAGGAAAATTATTGGTTGCCCATCTTTTCTTAATTACCATAAAATTATTTTCCAAAGGTAAACTGTCATTGATAAGCAGCCCATAATTCCATGAACTTGCAGGATAAATTTCATAAGCTGGCCATTGAAGAGGATCTGCATTTTTTTGCCATTTCGAATCAAAAATAGCAGTTTCCGTACTGTTTACGATCTGATAATCTTCTGCAATTTTTAATGAAAAAGTCAATGGACCATAATGAATACTTCGACTTTGCTGATTAACCTGCCATATAGTTTCAGCAAGCTTCATCGGCACATATAATTCAACTTCATCATTTGTTATCCATTCCCTTTCAATTTTGAGATACATACCATTTACTAAAGGAACATTCAACAATTTTCCATTCAACTTAATAAAGGGTTTGTCAGCCCATGAAGGAATTCTTAAATATAAAGGAAATGGTACTTTTTGAGAGGAGTGAATGGTAAATTTAATTTTTTCCTCAAAAGGATAATTCGTCGATTCTATTATTTCTATCGTTTTACCATCCGCTACTTTCACTGTTGCCTTGCAGGCACCATAAATAGCCGCAATAATACCGTTATCAGGCGATGCCATAATCAGATGTTCGATAAAATAAGGCCATCCCTGCCCATGATTATGCTGACAGCAACGACTGCTAAAAGGATTCATTGCGAGAAATGGACCGCTGTTTTGAATACCCGGACTATGATCTTTAGAATCACTTATTACCTGATTAGGAGCTGTAAGATAACGCAGAGCTTTCATGTCAGGCATCATAGAAGCAGGAAATGAGTTGAATGCAACATTTTCACAATGCTCCGCCCAGAAAGGATCACCAGTCATTCTTAGTAACCATTCATCAGAAGCCATTTGTTCAACAAAACCACAAGTTTCAGTTGCCTGACGTGGATCGATATAACCTATTCTTGCATTTTCATCAGCTCCAAACATACCGCCAGGAACTTGGCCAAATGTATTTCGAATCAAATGAAACACATTATAAGTGGAAATTAAGTCTGCCGAATCTTTTGAAAGCAAGTACCATGTTGCAGGCTCACGAAAACTCTGCGCAATATTCACGTTGTGCCAATTTGGAAGTGTTGAACGTTGACGCCAATTAGCCGTATTCCTATGAATCTTTTCAGCCAAATCCAACAAAAATTTATCACCCGTTAGGTTATAAAGCCAATATACGCTTAACAAATTATCTCCTCCACGACTATTTTCCCAGTAATCTTTCAAAAACTGATCCTCCGGTAAAGCCAACTCCCATTTAAAATAACGTCCCATCAAATCAATCACACGTTGATCTCCTGAATATTCATAATAAGATTGTAAACACCAAAGCATGATCATGTTTCCCCACAGATCCGGTTTCCCGTTTTTCTCAATATACGGACCGAAATAACCATCTTCACGTTGACTTTTGAAAACGGCTTCGATCCACATTTTTGTTTCCTCAATCATTTTTTCATCACCCAAAATATACGCCATATTACCATAACCTTTCAACCAATAGGGTACTTCCTCCCAACTGTAATCAGTTCCCGTCCCCAGCCATGCATTATTTTCTTTATCAAGCCAAGCGCTTATTTCGCCCAAATGACCATTTAGTCCATTTTTTTGACGATAAAGCATTTCCAAAAGCCAACCCTCCGGTTTCACGTCACCTACGGGCAATTTTATGCAATGCAATGGAAGCAGTGGTGCTCGGTTTTGCACATAATTTTTATTGACGACTTGAATCTCAGGTCGATCTACAATGCTAATATTTATGTTCTCTTGAGAATATACTTCAAAAGAGAACAACATCACAGTCATTACAATAGGTTTCACAAATACACCTTTTATTGTTCTCATAATTTACTATTAAATACCTTTTCTACTTTTTTCTTAAAAAAACCCATTATTTGGAGAAAACAAATATAAAAAGAATTTACTTATATTGAATGGATTGAATTTTATCCTCCAGCATCTTCATAAAGTATCCTCCTACTACTGAACGTGCCCTGAATCCCACACTGGTACCGTCAATGGTTTCGTGCCAATCACTCAACGGAATACGCGTTGGCGTTTCATTCGCATATTTATATACCCGATCCACCAATGCGTTAAAATCATTAGTATTTTCTGCCAAAATCGCTGACCACATAATCCAGTCAGATTTTGTGTAGGTCTTTCGATTATCCAAAGGCAAGCCGAAAGGATTTTGTTTGGTAAGATAGTAGGCAATCTCCTTTTCGGCAATTTTCGTATCGAAGATATTGAATCCCAATAGCCTGTCCCAAACAAGATTATATTTTTGGCTCCACGACCCAGGTCGGTCAAAAGTAAGTTTATAATGATCTCCGTCATTTGCCATTATTTCCCATTTTTCAGCCATTTCTCTGGCAATTTGCAAATAATTTTCCGCTACATCCTCTTTCCCGAGCATTCGGGCTAATTTCCCATAGCCGGCAATCCCCATAATTGCTTTTATGGAAAGATTTGCATTATGTGCAAAATGTCCGGCGAAATCGTCAGTACAAAGTTGATTGGGGGGATCTAATCCTTCCTTCACCAGATAATCTGCCCAAGTCGTCAATACTTCCCAATGTTTGTCAGCATAGTTGGCATTTTGTTCCATCTCGGCAATGGCAGCGGTAAGAATAAGCATGTTTCCTGATTCTTCAATTGGCATATCGTCGCCATAGGCTTGTCCATTAGCAAGTGGATAAGTTCCCACATCATGAGCTGCGAATGGTTTTGTTCATTTTCCACTCTCGCTGTAATAAAATATCGGATTTATCATTCCCTTGAGCAATTCAGCGTTGTAAATCAAAAAAAGTGGCGATGAAGGATAAGTTATGTCTACCGTGCCGATTGAGCCGTTGCTGAAATTTTCCTTTGAAAAGAACAATAAATTGTTGTTTTTATCTTTTACCAATTTATAGGCAGCAATAGCTTGTCGATAAGCTAAGGCACAAAGTTCGGCATATTTCTTTCCGCCGCATTTATTTGCATCCCTCATCAGCTCCTTGTTAAAACGATTACAACGTTTCATTATAGCTTCATAATTCTCTTCAGCTTCCTTAAAGACACGATAAATATCCACTTGCCCGTCCTTTTTCCAATATGGCAGCAAATTATCGTGAAAATACTGAATGGAATAAAGATCATCATAGCCAAGCATAATGTAGCCTTCGACAAAATTGGAAGAAACTTTCCCCAAATCTTTACTGTAAGATAATGCAGTCATTTCCTCCGTCATATTTGAAGATAATGGAGTCGAAATTCGTGGAGTTATTTTTCCTTTAAATTGAAAATCTTTCTTCATTTTCCAATAATTACCAAAATTCATAACCGAAGATTTTTCGGATTTTCCAGTCATATAAAAATATCCCCAGTCGATTCGTAAATCATCTCCCTTCTTTTGTAATACGGGCTGCTCTTTAGTTCCAGTTTTCAAATAAATCAGGTCATCTTTTTCAATTTTTTCGAAATCTACTAATTGGTTGTCCGTATTTACCGCCCATTGGGGTGTTGTTTCAAAATAAATCTGGACGTTATGAGGTTTATTATCGGAAGCCTTCACACGATAGGTAACATAATTGACAGGGCGAGACATTAAATCCAAATCGTCCAAAAACAAAGGGGCGGAAAAAATCAATTCCAATTCTATAGGACCGCATTCAAAAGTATAAAATGTTTGGGTTGGCAATACACTTGCTGACTTTTGAACAGTTGTTGTAACGAACGACTCTTTTTGTGTTTCTTTTTCAAATAAACCAAAATCCACATAACCACCCCCTGTTCGATTATGACAATGGGCAGCGATCACGTTTTTTCCTTTTTTAAGTGTAGCTTTTACTTCATCGGGAAGTTCCAAAAGCACATTATATTTCCATGAATATCCCGTATCGATAATTTTTTTGCCATTAATATACAGTTCAAAAATATCATCGTGCGAATAATTGAGAAACACGGTTTTATTCTTTGTATCGTGGTTAAGGTTAAAGGTTCTCCTCACCCAGATATCTTGAGTTTCCCAAAGGGTCGATAAATTCGGTTCCCCTTTTGTCCCGAATGCAGCTTTACCTTTCTCCCAAGCCGTATCGTCAAATTCAAGTGATGTCCAATTTTCCGATACGGGTTTCTTAAAAGTATAAACAGCTTCCCATTTTTCTTGAAAAGAAGTCGGGGCAAGAGGTTTCAGCGGTAGATTTTCCGTACCCAGAAACCGATACGTTTTTCCGTCCACCCTGATGGCTCCTATAAATCCAAATTCTTTTCCTGTCCAATGTCTTACCGGATCATCATACAGATTATCAGCAAAAGACCATGCGCTGAAATAGGGATCTACTGTTACTAACGGATATGCTGGTCCTCGTAGTTCCGAAATTGATTGATCTTTTGTTTCACAAAACAGGTAAAAAGGTAATTGTAAAAAAGTCAGTAAAAATAAAAAATTGTTCCTTCTCATAATTTATTCTCTATTAATTTATAAAAGTTTAATATTTAATATTCAATGAATCAGCTTACTTCTTCTATAAATTGTTCATTTTCTCAACTTTTTCAGAATATCGATCTGCCAAATTTTTCGTTTCTGTATGATCCTTCGTAACCTGTAATTTCTATGGTTTCACCAGTAATGATGATATCTTTTTTGAGAAATCATCTTCCCTCATTTTTGTGCTGCATGACAGTATAACTTTAGAGAATTTTCTTCTTTTGATACAATTCCAAACCATCATTTGCAGGAGCAAATATACATAACCATACTTCAATAATTTCCAGAGGTATTATATAAAGATATTGTTGATCGCTCTGGTCTTACCATCCATGCTGATCTTGATATTTTCGCTTTCAGGTAGCTTATCCACTTTTCACAAATAAACTGGCTTCCTTTTTGGATCGGAATTGACAATCTCCAGTTTCCTATGTTCTTTTACAGCCTCTTGTATGACGGACAAAGTAACCTCTCCTTCAAGAGTGTGAGACATCCCATCCGACTATTATTGACCGTAAAGATCAATTATGGCCGTTAAATACAAAAAAACCCTTCTTCATGGGAATATAGGAAATATCAATAGTCCATCCCTGATTAGAGTACTCTATCTTCAATCCCTTTAACGAGTATAGCCAAATACATTAACTCACCACCAACTTGCTCAGATTTCTTTTAGGTCATAATTTTTGTCCACAAGTTTCCTATGTTCTGTCACAGTTCAATTTTCTTTAAGTTTTTTAAAAAGTCATTTTCCATGTCCAACTCACCTATTTTGGAGGATGGTTTTTCTATATCAACATTCCTTTTAGACCACTGGATCCCGTAGGCTGTATAATGCTTGTCTTTAGTTTTTCTATATCAACATTCCTTTTAGACCCTGTCTTTTTGTCAAATAATTCACTACTTCGTTTTGCAAACTCCTGTTTCTATTTGTTGATTGTGTGGGAGTGCACCTAAAAAACACTTTGATAATTCACCAAGTGATTCTCACTCCGTGATCGCCTTAATTGCTACTTTAGCTTCAAAATCTGCTGAAAATTTTCTCCTTGTTTATTTCATAATTACCACCAAATTTAGTCATTTTTTAATTTAATCACTAACTCTATTTTTTAGGAGTACTATTATATAAATTTTCACTACTGACCGACAAAAGATAAGATAAAAAAGAAGGGACAAGATGAAAGTCTCGTCCCGGGGTTGTAAATTTGTATTCCAAACTCAAATTAACAACCATGGGTAAAGATACAACAAAAA
>Ga0116165_1000802_pt1 | contig 25999 bp, 25 predicted proteins | sample AD_JPNMR1_MetaG_FD_89885 | JGI IMG/M metagenome (GOLD analysis project Ga0116165, IMG submission 89885) | Active sludge microbial communities of municipal wastewater-treating anaerobic digesters from Japan - AD_JPNMR1_MetaG | ecosystem: Engineered > Bioreactor > Anaerobic > Digestate | place...
CCCCCCTTTCAGACCACTCTATTCTACCTTATTTTCCATCTACCCTTAATGGGGAGCAGTATAAAATCTCCCCCAACCCCTCTTTTATAAAGAGGGGAGTAGAAGGTGGATTAATAAAGGAAGGAGACCTGACGTGGCGGGGGATTTCAAGAAATCTCCCCCAACCCCTCTTTTATAAAGAGGGGAGTTCAATGAAATGGGAATTTTTGCGGTTTGATAATATTTAAAACGAAATGTTCATTACAGAATCTCAGAAATCACTTCTGGCTCATCAGATTCAAATTCAGCGTTCCGGATTAAACTGAAAAAAACGCCGAGCATTGACAATGCAATCACAAGAGATGAACCTCCGTAACTGAAGAATGGAAGTGTTGTCCCTTTAGGTGGGAGCACCTTCATGGTCACGCCTGCATGAAGAAATACCTGTATCCCGAAGTATATGCTGATTCCAAATGCAAGATATTTACCAAAGGTATCTTTAATTCTTCTGCTGAGCCAGAATCCGGTGAAAATCAATGTTCCAAATAATGCAAGGACAGCGATGCAACCTACAAATCCCAGTTCTTCTCCAATTACTGCAAACACATAATCCTTGTGAGCCTCAGGCAAGAATTCGAGTTTCTGCCTTCCTCTGCCAAGCCCCACCCCCCATAATCCTCCTGAACCTATTGTAATCAATGCCTGGATCACATGATATCCAATTCCAAGTGGATCCTTGTCCGGGTCTAAAAATCCTACTATTCTTTTCCACATGTATGGCTTGCTCTTGATTAAATACCAGATAGCTGGAACAAAAGATAATAGTGCACCAACAACAATCATCCAGTTAATACCCCCAACTATCATAAAAGCCATCGCATAAGCAAAAATCGTGGCAGTGCTGCCAAAATCTGGTTCCTTTAACAGGAGTGCCATCATCAATCCAGTTACGCAGGCAGGAATGATAAATAGTTTTTTGTTTTTCTTCTGCTCTTCGTATCTTGCAAAAAAATTGGCAAGATACACGATTAAGGCGAATTTGGCAAGTTCGGAAGGTTGAAATCTAAAACCGCCAAAACTGATTGCTCTTTTTGCTCCCTTTACTTCTGTCCCAAGAAAAAGCACAAGAACAAGAAGTATCAAAGAAATAATAATCAGTGGCTTTGCCACTTTCCTCAATTTCTCATAATGTAAATTTCTGAAATAAAAAAATAAAATCAACCCAAGAATAAAAAACAGACAGTGTCTTTTAAAATAAAAAAAGGCATCCCCTGTTGTCTGCAAAGCATAGGGAGCGCTTGAACTCAGAACCATTGCGCCACCCAGCATCAAAAGGATCACAGATGCAATAAGGCACCTATAGTAAATTTTTAACCGCAGTCTTGAAGACATTTCCGCGCTCCGCGTAACTGTTAAACATGTCAAATGAAGAACATCCTGGTGAAAGCAAAACAATGTCACCTTGTTTTCCGTACAACATTGACAGGTCCACTGCTTCAATAAAGTTGTTAATTTTCTCCATCTTAATCCCTGTGGACTCGAGTTCATTTCTTATACGGTCTGCTGCTTCTCCTATCAGAAGTATCATTCTTACCCTTGACGTCAGATATTTCTTTAGTGGCTCAAAAGAAATATGTTTATCCTTTCCACCGAGAATCAAAATGATATTGTTGTGTCCCGGAAAACTCTCAAGCGCCCTGCAAACAGCATCAACATTCGTCGCCTTGGAATCATCAATGAATGTTATGCCATTAATTGTTGCAACTGTTTCCATTCTATGGTTGTGGGGTTTGAATTCAACAAGAACCTCGGGAATTATTCCAGGAGGAACGCCAATTATTTCAGCAATTCCAGTCGCAGCCATAACATTTTCCAGATTGTGAATACCGAACAAATGACTTTGTTCAAACTGTTGTAGCGAAAAAACTTTTTCGCCATCATAACAAACAAAACCATTTTCAATATATACGCCTTCAATAACATTCTTGCTTGAAAAATACATTGTTCTGCAGTTTGTTTTTTCTCCAATTTTCCGGCACCAGTGATTTTCATAGTTCAAAATAGCCCAATCGTCCTTTTGTGAATTAGCAAACATTCTACTCTTTGCTCTAACGTATTGGTCAAAGTTATCATAATAATCAAGATGGTCATCAGCAATATTTAAGATTACTCCAATATAAGGCCTGAAGTATCCAATGTATTCTAATTGAAAACTGCTGACTTCAAGAACAATCCAGGTGTCGTCACGTATATTTTCAATTTCACCAATGAAACTATTACCTATATTGCCACAGGTAACATGGGGCATAGCTGCCTTGTTCAATAACAGGTCCGTAAAAGCAACAGTTGTGGTTTTTCCATTGGTCCCAGTAATAGCAATGATTTTTTTTGAAGGAGAAAGGCAATAAGCAATTTCTATTTCGCTCAAAATTTTTTTGTTGATTCTTTTAGCCCATTGTATGGGTTGCGCATCAAGACCAACGCCTGGACTCGGGATAATAGTATCTGCCCATTCAACAAATTCAATGGAATGTGCACCTGTTTCAACAGTAATACCGAGATTTACAAGTTCATTTTTCTTTTCCTCAATTTCAGGGTTGTTTTTAATCTCAGTCACACGAACATTTGCGCCTGATCTGGCAAGAGTCACGGCTGAATCAAAACCGGTTTCACCAAGGCCGATGATAAGAAAATTCTTTCCTTTAATGTCCATCATCTAATTTTCAGTGTCACAAGGGTAAATAAAGCAAAAATAATTGCCACAATCCAGAACCGCACCACAACCTGAGATTCCTTCCATCCAAGCAATTCAAAGTGATGGTGGATTGGTGTCATCAAAAAAACTCTTTTACCTCTTGATTTAAAACTTATCACCTGAATCACAACTGAAAGTGCTTCAATAACAAATACACCCCCAACAATAATAAGAGAAACTTCCTGTTTACTGATGATTGCAAGTAATCCAACAACTCCGCCTAAAGGCAAGGAACCTGTATCCCCCATAAAAATTTCAGCAGGATGACAGTTATACCACAAAAACCCCAGTATCGCCCCAACCAGAGATCCGCAAAAAACAGTTGCTTCACCCACTCCCTGAACAAAGGGAAGGTTTAAGTATTTCGCAAAAATTGCGTTTCCCACTGTATAAACAATAAAACCAAAAGCAACCGCCGTCATAAGAATCGTTCCAGCAGCGAGCCCATCGAGACCGTCAGTAAGATTCACAGCATTAGAAGTTGCCACAATAATGAATGTTATGAGCAAGATACAGTAAGGACCCAGGTCAAACCAGATGTTTTTGAAAAATGGCACATACAAACGACTTGAAAAATTCAACGCAGGGTGATAATAAAGAACAAGCCCGACGATAAATCCGATTGAAACCTGCCATATAATTTTTACTCGCGGCCTTACTCCTTTTGGATTCATCTTTGTCAGTTTCAGATAATCGTCAATGAAACCAACAAGTCCCAGCCAGCAAAGAGTTAGAATCAACAGTAGCACATAAATATTTCTTAAATCCGCCCATAGAAAATTTGAAATAAGCATGCTCCACAGAATCAGCAAACCACCCATGGTTGGCGTTTTTTCCTTATTCTGGTGAAATTCCAGCATTTTTGGATGAGATAGATGCTTCACCTTGCGAATGAATGAAGGAAACAAAAAAAGGCATATAAATAGAGATGTCAGTGAAGCGCAAACTGTCCTTACAGTGATATAACGAAAGACATTGTAAGGAGAAAAAATTTCAGTTATGTATGGAACCAAAAAATGGAACATATCAGTCCCCCGTTTTTCCAGTAAGATGTTGAACTATAATGTCCAGTTTATTTATCCTTGAACCTTTTACCATTATTGCATCGCCCGACTTAACAAAATTGCACACATATTCTGCCATATCCTGAATGCTTTCAAAATGCTTGCTGATATTGTTTGATAAAGCAGAGATAACTCTTGCATCTTCGCCAATTGTGAACACGGCATCAAAATTCAATTTCTTTATAAGTTCAGCGATTCTTCTGTGATAAAATTTGCTCCATTTACCAAGTTCTGCCATACAACCAACCACAACAAGTTTTCTTTTCGCTTTTTGTTTTGCGAAGTATTGAAGGGCAACTGTCATCGAACCAGGGTTTGCGTTGTAACTTTCGTCGAATATTCTCACACTGGCTGCATTTTTCACCAGTCCCCTTCCACCAATGAGAACAAAATCATAGACCAGTTTTGGCAATAAGTCACGAGGAACACCAAAATAATCAGCAATAAGAATTGAAAAGAGTGATGGATATGCAATTGCGCCATTCCACGATTTTATTTTGAAATCAATATGTTCCCATTGTTTAATTCTGAGTGTAAACTGGTCCTGTTGATACCCGGTAATAATTCCCTGGAAATCATTTGCAGGATGCAAACCAGCGTACACAGGGCGAAACAGAAGTTTTTTATTGAAAATATCAGAAAAATTTACGTCCCCATTAATGAAGGCAAGACCATCGGAACGAATATGATTGAGTATTTCTGCTTTTGTTCTGGCAAGATCTTTTCTGTTTTTGAAAAATCCCAGATGGGCGTAACCTATGGATGTAATAATAACAATGTCTGGCTGAAGAATCCTGCCCAGATAATCCAGTTGACCGTATCCGTTCATCCCGAGTTCAAAAATGCCTGCTTCTGTGTTTTTTGTCATCGTCATGATACTCAAAGGAAGTCCTATTTCATTATTAAAATTTCCCTGGTTTTTGCATACATTGAACCGACTCGAAAGAAGATGCGCACACATTTCCTTGGTTGTTGTTTTTCCATCGCTACCTGTAATTCCGATGACAGGACACAAGAATTTTCTTCTATAATTTTTGGCAACATCACCAAGGGCTTTCAGGGTATCTGAAACCAGAATCTGGGCAATATCAACAGGAATTTTTTTCTCAACAATGACACCTTTTGCGCCTGCCTTAATAACATCAGGAATAAAATCATGTCCGTCAAAATTTTTTCCCTTCAAAGCAACAAAAAGACAACCGCAGGAACACGTTCTTGAATCGGTGCTGATGCTGTTAAAAACAATGTCATCATTTTTAGAAAAACAAGATCCGCCCGTCCACTTCACAATCTCATCAAGTGTAATAGGTTCCATGTAATATTATTTTTTTCTCTTCAGTATTTCCAGCGCGACCTTTCTGTCGTCAAATGGATGAAAAACACTTTTGATAATCTGGTATTGCTCGTGTCCTTTACCAGCAATAACAACCCAGTCATTTTCCTCTGCTTCGGAGAGCGCTGTCTCTATGGCAGCCCGCCTGTCCGGAACAAGTTTGCATTTTCTTTTTCTCCAGAATGGAATTCCGCGATAAATGTCTGATATGATTGCTTCAGGGGATTCGTTGCGCGGATTGTCGCTGGTCATGTAAACCCTGTCAGCCATTTTAGCGGCAATCTTTCCCATCAATGGCCGTTTGCTTTTATCTCTATTTCCACCGCATCCAAAAACAAGAAGAATCCTCCGTGGATTCAAATGTCGTATTGTCTTCAAAAGTTCTTCAAGAGCATGATGAGTGTGAGCATAATCAACGACAACTGTAAATGGCTGTCCTGCATCAATAAATTCCATTCTTCCAGGTATGCAATGCAAACTCTCTAACCCATTCGAAATAGTATCAAGATCAATGCCAAATGAACTGCTGGTGGCAATCGCGGCAAGACAGTTGTAAAGATTACTGATGCCAAGGAGTCGTGTAAACAGTTTTTTCCCTTTCACAGTAAAACTGGTACCAGACCTGTCAAAATGAAATTGTTCAGGATAAAAATCGGCTTTTTTTGACAAACCAAAGGTAACAATATTCAGTTTGTTTTCCGACGCCACACTGATAAAGTTTTTCGCAAACGCGTCGTCAATATTAATAATTGCATATTTATTCTTTTTCTGACTGCCTGGCAGGTAATGCGAGAAAAACTTCAATTTTGCAGTAAGATAATTGGAAAATTTTTTGTGATAATCAAGATGTTCGTGCCCTGAAATATTTGTAAAAATTCCAGCGTCAAAATCAATGCATTCGACCCTGCCCTGTTCAAGAGCATGAGATGACACTTCCAATACCGCGTGAGTTAATTGATGCTCAAGCATCTCTGCAAGCAATAGTTGAATGTCTATTGATTCAGGCGTAGTGTTTGTTGAAGGAACAATTCTCTGCCCTATCTCATACTGAATCGTTCCAATGAGACCAGTTTTTAATGAAGCCACCTCAAAAATTTTCTTGAGAATCACAGAAGTACTTGTTTTTCCTTTGGTACCAGTAATTCCAACAATTGTCATTTTTTTTGAAGGATTGCCGTAATAAACTGCAGACATCTCAGCAAGCGCCCTGCGGCTGTTGTTAACAACTACCATACCAACACCAGAAGGAAGGAGTAAGTCCTTTTTTTCTGTGACTATTATGCTGGCTCCTCGTGATATTGCATCCTGGACAAACGCATTCCCATCAGAAGTGCTTCCGCAAATTGCAACAAAAATCCCACCAGGAATTACTTTTCGCGAGTCATAAAATATCCCGGATATTTCTTTGTTCAAAATATCCTGGGGTTTGACAAGTTTTGCGTTTTTAATCAGTTCTTTTGCTTTCATTTTCATCCATCCTTCTCATTGCAATACTTGCTGCCTGAGGTGGAATTCCCATATACTGCACAACACGCCATGCTATCTCCTTAAACACAGGGGCTGCAACAGCACCTCCGTAATAGGCACCTTTCGGTTCATCAACATTTACAAGAATAGCAACTTTCGGATTTTCCAGTGGCAAGAATCCAATAAACGAAGCGACAAATTTTGAGTGAGAATATCTTCCATTTTCAAATTTCTGTGCTGTACCGGTTTTCCCACAAATGGTATAACCAGGTATGTGCGCCTTCAGCGCAGTACCTTCCTCGCTCACAACTCTTGCAAGAATTGAATTAAGCGTGGAGACAGTGGTGCTGGAAATTACCGATTCCTTTTCAAAAGATTGCGCGGTCAAGCGATCAGGAGGGTCAATTTTTTTCAGGATATGAGGTTGAATAAGATATCCTCCATTGGCAAAAACAGATATCGCCCTGATTGCCTGCAAACAGGTGACTCCAACTTCCTGACCTATTGGTATCGCTGTAATTGAATAATCAGACCATCTTTCTACAGGTCTAAGAATGCCGCGTATTTCACCCGGCAAATCTATGCCAGTCGGTTCTCCGAAATGAAATTTCTTAATATACTGATAAAGCGTATCTTCACCAATTTTTAAAGCCAGTTTTACAGTTCCAATATTGCTTGACTTAATGATAATGTGCTGAAAATCAAGTGGCCCATAAGGATGCGAGTCGTGAAGTATATGACCACGTATGAACCATTTGCCACCCTCGCAATTGAAAACATCGTTGATATTAACCTTTTTTTCTTCAAGAACAGCAGCAGCCGTAACAATTTTGAAGATAGACCCTGGTTCAAACAGATCAGTCACTGCATAATTTTTTCTGTATTCAGCAGGAAATTTTCCTGGTGTGTTTGGGTCGAAATTCGGTCTGTTTGCCATCGCGAGAATTTCCCCTGTATGGGGATCTGCAACAATAACACTGATTTTTCTAGGATTACTTGTTTCCCAGCAATTTGTGATTTCTTCTTCAACAATTTGCTGAATACGAGAATCTATCGTCAAATAGATATCCTTTCCGTTTACTGGACGGCTGGTTGTTTTGCTTAATGAACTGAGATAATTGCCTCTACCATCACGCAAAATTGTGACGATTCCGGTATCTCCTGCAAGAATGTCATCGTACTGAAGTTCAATTCCTTCAATCCCCTTCCCATCGATGTTCACAAAACCAAGAACATGACATGCAAGCACTCCATTAGGGTAAATCCGCTTGTAATCATCTTCAAAAACAATACCCTTCAACCTTTCTTTTTCAATCGCAGTGTATTCTTCAACTGTAAGTTTTCTTTTAATTTGCGGGTATTTCTCTCTAAATTTCTTTTCAATGTCCCTGACAGGCATTTTTAAAATCGTGGAAAGAACCTTTATCGTTTGTTCCTTATTTTCTACATGTCGAGTATCAACGTACAGTGTCTTCACAGGTACATCCATTGCAAGAATATTACCATTTCTGTCATATATCGTGCCCCTCTGGGCAGGTAATATCTTGCCTACATACTGTCTTGCATCTGCCAGTGTGGAATATTTTTCGTACATGAAAATTTGAAGATATACCAGCCGTCCCGCAAGAAAACAGAAACAAAGAAACAGAGATATTTCAACAAACCTCTGCCTTTTTATAAATCTATCAATTCTGTTTATGTTCCTCTGCGTACGCATTGTTTCCGTTTCCATTTTTTAACTGCGTTTCAATGTTTGTAATATCCACAATTCTCCACTGGGCAGGAATTTCAAGAGAAAGATTCATTTTCGCTGCACGTTGCTTCACTTTTTCAAGGGACAGTTCTTTAAGAATCTGACTGCGATAATACTGATTCCAGTTTTGCAACTGCTGATATTGTTTTTCAAGTTTAGAAACTTTGTATCCAAGAGCAATTACATTACAGTAAATAATCAGATAACAAAAAACAAAAACAGATATAAGGGCAACATTTGAAACCCAGTGAGGCAACATTCTTCTTTTTTTCAAAATAACACCTCCGCTGCTCTTAACTTTGCACTGCGCGCGCTCTTATTGATGGATTTTTCTATTTCATCAGGAACAACTGGTTTTTTAGTAAGCACTTTTAATTGTTCCTTTGTTCTCATAAAATTCTTCACTATCCTGTCTTCAAGAGAATGATATGAGATAACGACTATTCTTGCGCCCGTCCCAAGAATCTTCAATGAACCTTCAAGTCCTGCTTTTAGATGTTCAAGTTCGTTGTTCACACAAATTCGTATTGCCTGAAATACCTGTGTCGCAGGGTGAATAGTTTTTTTTGTCCTTCTGCATCTCGCGATGAAATCAGCAAGTTGTCTTGTGGTTTCAAACAAGGATGTCTTTCTTTCTTTACATATCAGTCGCGCAATTTTTTTTGCATCCTTCATTTCACCATAATTACGAAAAATTTCTTCAAGATCTTTTTCTGACCATTTGTTTACAACATCGTAAGCAGTAATTGATGAACTTTGATCAAACCTCATGTCCAGTATACTGTCCTGACGAAATCCAAGACCCACTTCAGGATCTGAAATTTGTTCAGTAGAAAAACCAAGATCAAACAAAATCCCCGATACTTCATTAATATTCAGTATACTGATAATTTTTTCTATATTTTCAAAACCATCTCTAACAAAAATTATACTGTCAAGAAATTCACGGAGATATCTTCTTGCCCTTACTATGGCGCGATAATCCTTATCCATGCACAAAACTATGCACTTACCTTCTGTCTTCTCAAGTATTGCCCGGCTGTGATGCCCGGTGCCACATGTTGCGTCAATATACAAACAGCCCGGTTTTACATTGAGAAAAAACAACACTTTCTCAACCATCACAGGCTGATGCTCTATCAGCTTCCAAGAAGTGTTTCCGCTATTTTCACGTATGATTCCAGCGCCTTTGTTGAATAATCGTTCCATTTATTTTCAGACCAGATTTCAAACCTATCACCAACACCAATAATCACAATGTTATCCTGAATGCCTGCGTAACTGCCAAGGTGCTGCGGCAGTACAATACGACCCTGTCTGTCAATTTTTGATTGAAAAGCACCAGAAAAAAACAATCTTGTAAAGGCACGTGGATCCCCTTTTGTAAAAGGAAGTGATTTTAACTTTTCGGTCTGAGCGTTCCATATATTTTCGGGAAAAACAAAAAGACAGTTTTCAAGACCCCTCGTAATATAAACATTTTTTACATTATGCTGAAAAAGGTCTCTTCTGAGTTTCGAAGGAATCACTACCCTGCCCTTGTCATCTATTTTTCCCCGATACTCTCCAATAAACACCACTTCCTCCCATTTTCTACCACCAATATGTAAAACTATATTGAAAAGTTTGTCAAGTTTTTTATTTTCTGGTAGATTGAGTTACCAAAAATTTCAATGTCAGACAGCAAAAAAATCAGAATAATCTGATATTAATGCGATCGTTCCTTTTCGATTTTTTTCTGATACCCGCTTTCTATATATGCTTCAACAGGACACACGGGAACACCAAGTTCAAGCCGCGCTTTTGCAACAATGGGTCTGACATCCGCATTGATGATTGCATCATTAAATAACCTGTTGGCAAGTATAATGTCGTCTTTCTCCTGATATTCCGCAAGTTTTTCTGTCTGAACAATCATTGCCTTTACAAGCGATAGTTGCAGTGAATCCACAGAATGTAACAGCGCCTGAATTCTGTTTTCTCTTCCCCCACACTGGTCTATCATATAAGCCCAGTTTTTCTTCGCATCATTATTGATAACAACATTGCCTTTTACCAGTTCATAAAAAATTCTTGCCATTTCCTGATTTGGCTCAACAGAATGGTCGTCGTCAGCAGCATACCTTGTATTAAAATGAAATCCGCCGCGCATGTTCTCAGAAATCAGTGTCATCACAATCTGTTCAATATTTGTTCCGTGATGGTGATGTCCGAGGTCCACAAGTACCCCGACGTTTGAACCAAGACCTTTTGCAAGAGCAAATGATGTACCCCAGTCAGGGATTGTGGTGCTATATGTTCCTGGTTCAAATACTTTGTATTCAATAAGAATGGTAATATCCACTGGCATTTTTTTATAAGATTGTTCGAGAGAATTTTTCATTCTTTCATATGCCTGTTTCAGATCAATCTGGCCTGGATACATTGAGCCATCGGGAAACCATAATGTCACAATTCCATTGCACAGGTCCTTTGCAATTTTCCCTGCAAGTATTGTTTGTTCGATGTATCTTTCTCGTGTTTTTTTATCAGGAGAAGTAAAGCTTCCCATATGGGAACCAGTGAGAAAATATGTGGGATTTACTGCGCCAAGTTCAAGCCCTCTGTCTTTTGCCTCTTTTGCAACCTTTTTCGCAATTTCATAGTCAGCAACCATTCCATCTTTTGAAAAATCCCACAGCATATGGGTGGCAAATCTTTTTGTAATACCCGTAAGTTTATTGATAAACGCAGCATCGTCAAGTTTTTCCTCAATGTTTCTTGCTGCACCAGGATACATATATCCGCCAAACCTTCCTCCGCCAAAAGTTCCTAAAGCCCAGCCAGGGATTTCAACCTGAAATTTTTTTACTGCTTCAATTGCTTCTTTTACTCTCCTTTCTCCAAATTCCTCAACAAGTATTTCGAGCCCTTTTTCAATCCATTTTGTACTTTTTGCCATGATTGCCTCCTTGTTTCTGTTAAAACTCTTGATTTGGCGTTATTTCTTTCAACCATGATTAACAAATTTTCACCCTCTTCTTTACCTTCTCCCACAAAGGAAGAGGGAATAAAAATAAAAGTAAACATGCCATACTCAATTTCAGAACCTTTTCAATCAAGGCCTATGGCTTTACGAAGAACCATTATCACATCTGAAATTGTTATTGCTGGTTCACCGTCGCTTGCAAGTTTTGCTCTACTAATCAGCCACTGCGGATACACAGCATTGTACAAAGTTCCCCTGATTTCCACAGGAAGTTCAATTGCCATTCTCAAACACAGTATCACATCAGAAATGTCAATAATGCCATCTGTGTTGATATCTCCTTTTTCAATCAACAGGTTGTAAAATATGGTGAGAGTGTCATCATATCCGGTTACAACAGCAATATCTACTGTTCCATTTCTATCGAAATCACCATGGCACATCGTTCTCGGGTATCCTGTTTCAGTTGAAAATTCTCCTGAAGGAACAAGCAAACCATTTTTGTCTCCATAAGCCATAAGCAAATTGAATGTTGAAACCCTTGCAACGGCCACATCCTGTGAACCATCACGATTGAAGTCAGCGCTTATCACATCGTATGGATTGAACCCGACTTCAAAACTTGTACCAGCAGAAAAATTTCCCTGTCCATCACCTAACAATATTGAAAGGGCATTGTCTTCAGACCAATCACAGACAGCAATGTCAGGATTCCCGTCAATATTAAAATCAGAAAAAACAAGCCCGGTCGGTTGATTTATTAAAGATACAGGACCAGCACTGGTAAAAGTACCATCACCATTTCCAGTAAATAAAAATACTCCATTGGTGTACTGTGCGATTACTGCCATATCTGTGATACCGTCCCTGTTGAAATCGCACAATGAAACTCGCCATGCATTAGCCAAAGGATAAAACAATTGGTTGCTAAATGTCCCATCGCCATTGCCAGAAAGAACAACTATCCCGCCACCTGGATAATGACTGCTTGTTATTGCGATATCTGGTTTTCCATCCTTGTTAAAATCTCCTGTCGCTATCGAGTAATACGGGCCCTCTATGGCTGTGAAAAACACATTTATTGAAAATGTCCCGTCACCATTGCCAGTCATAATGCCATAAGTCATACCTGTTGAATTAGTAACAGCAATATCAGGTTTTCCATCCCTGTTGAAATCTGCTGATACAAGAGCATAAGGCATAAATTCATAGCCAGATGCTGGTTCGAATTGATAATTTGTTGCTTGTGTAAATGTTCCATCTATTTTACCTATTAAAATAGAAACGTTTGCGCTATCATGATTGGCAACAGCAAGGTCAAAAATTCCATCATTATTAAAATCGCCTGCAATGACGTTTCTTGGATTCTGTCCGACCTGAGAATGAGCAGGGATTGAAAATATGCCTGCTTCCTTGAATACAGTTGTGTTTTCAAGAATCACCATGCTGCTATACAGTATTAAAACAAGGTCCTGCTTACTATCGCCATTGAAGTCGCCTGAGACAATCGAGTATGGAGATTGAGAACAATCATAACCAAAAGCGGACTGAAAAGTTCCATCGCTTTTTCCCTTCAAGACAGTAAGGGTTCGAGAGTATTGATTGACAACTGCAAGATCTTTTATTCCATCACTATCAAAGTCATTTACTTCAATTCCCCAGGGCTCTCCGCCCGTAGTATAATAAACGGGTGTGTTAAATGTAAAATCTCCATTCCCTATTAAAATTGCAACCTGACCTCCATCACTTCTGCTTGAAACAGCAAGGTCTGCTTTGCCGTCTCTATTAAAGTCGCCTGCTGTGATAAACCAGGCAGAAGCAACAAAGACATTGACTGGCTCATAAAAAGTGCCATCGCCTTTTCCTCTAAAAATACTGACATTGGAATTGAAATAACCACTAACAGCAACATCCATTACTCCGTCATTGTCAAAATCTGCTGTTGTCAAATACAGAGAAACGTAACTTGTGGCATTTGTAGAAGCAAGATTGAAACTGCCATCTCCATTTCCGAGATAACAGTAAAATGCGCTATCATAAGAAACAACCGCAATATCTGGTATCCCATCCCTGTTAAAATCTGCAGAAGCAATGCCTCTGGGGTAACTGCCAGCAGAATAATGGGCTGGATTTTGAAATGTTCCATCACCATTGCCCATCAGCACACTCATTCTTTCAGGATACATATAACTTGTAACAGCAACATCCATTTTTCCGTCGCGATTAAAATCTTCTGCAATAATATAAGTCAGGTATCCGCCAATATTTTTAATCACAGGAGTTTGATTGAAAAAGGGGCCTTCGCTTTGTCCGAGAAAAACCAGTATATCTCCGGTGCTGTTCACAACAGCAATATCAATTTTGCCGTCTCTATTGAAATCTGCTTTCACAGCATGCTGAACATTGTTATTCTCAAACTGTCCAGCAAAGTTAAAACTCATGCCATATGCAGATGCCATGACTAACAACAAGAGCATACATATCCTGTAAATGATGTTATCCACGTTTCCCCCCGTTAATTTTTGCGTCGGGTTTGTTTATTCTACCACACTTTATTTTATCTGCTAATTTGAAAAACCATAGACGAAATAGACCGTAGCAGGATATGGTGGTATTAAAGTGGAGATAAGGCCCAAATTTTTCAAGAGTGCCGAAGCGGGGATTTGAACCCCGACGGCGTTGCCGCCACTAGGTCCTGAACCTAGCGCGTCTGCCAGTTCCGCCACTTCGGCGATGAAATTTCAAGTGCCACTGCTGTAAGAAATATTCTGATATTCACATTGAATTTCAGATACTGCCGCTTATCAATTAAACCTGCAAGTATCCCGGGGTTATCAATTTTTATTATACCTGAATATGCGTCGTCTGGCAACCTGAATTGTCTTGACTCTATATTTTGCAACAGATGCTCTCTTCCCATCAGTATCAGCGAATCAAATACATCTTCAATCTCTTCTCTTGAGAAGTTTTTTGCGATATCACCGGATGTTTCAAAAAGAGCTTTCCAGTTTCTGCCAGCGGCTGCCTCAAACATTTCAGAAATTTGTCTCAGTGCCTTGTCATCCTTTATGGGTATATCAATTTCAGGATTTAATCGTAGATTGATTGTTCGAGACACTATTGTTGGAAAAAAATTTTTATTGTTTCGAGCAAGAATGATGATGATGCCATAAGAAGGAGGTTCTTCAAGAATTTTTAATAAACTATTCGCCGCAGGTGCCTGCATCCAATCGGTTTCTATGATAAAAATCCTGTATCGTCCCATGTACGGTTTTGTGTACATCTGTTGTTGAACATCTCGAACTTCATCAATGGACAGATTTCTTTTTTCTGGCTGTATCAAATGAACATCCGGGTAATTGTTAGTAGGAATTGTTCTGCACGAATAACATTCTCCACAGATTTCAGGTGATTTTTCGCATTCAAGAATTTTTGCTGCAATATAACCGCTCTTTTTCCTTGTTGTGTCTGAACCGCCGTGGATGATGAATGCGTGGCACACTCTATTTTTTTTAACTGAGTTTTCGAAGAAATGATGTATTTGCCGACTGTCCATTTAAAAATTTGTCCCACTGTTTTTTGATTTGTGCAAAAGTCATTTCGATACTTTGTCTCTTGATGATTTTTACCCTTTCGGGTTCTGCGCGATGAATATTTAGATACCCATGACGGACTTTTTCCTGAAATGCTATTGATTTTTCAAGCCGGTCAGGATTTTTTTTTACTTCCCTGCGTAATACTGAAGCAGGTACATCAATGAGAAAAGTGATGTCTGGTTTTATGCCCTTCAAAATAATTTCGTGCGCAAGATTTATCAATTCCAATGGAATACCTCTTCCATAACCTTGGTAGGCAACTGTGGAATCCATAAATCGGTCAAGGACAATCACCCTTTTTTTAGCAAGAAGTGGTGATATTTGTTCAGCGACAAGTTGATTCCTTGCCGCGAGGTAAAGAAAAAGCTCTGTCAATGGTTGGATATCATCTGTTTTAACAAGTAAGATTTTTCTTAACTTTTTTCCGATTTTTGTGGTACCGGGTTCTTTAAAAAATAGAACATCAATTCCCTGCGATTTTAAATATCTGGTGAATTTTTTTGCCTGAGTGGATTTTCCGCATCCGTCTATGCCTTCAAAACTGACGATGACAGCCCTTTTTTTCATTTAACAAATCTTATAAAAATCTCTGCAAGTTTTTCGTCATCTCGCTTGACTTCCACCCTATATGTGGTTTTTTCGCCGTCCACAGCAAACCTTTTTAGCATGTCCCTGGCTGAAAACAGATATCCTGTATCGTTGGTTCCCGGATTGTCTGCTGGAGCAAATCCTACCACATTGATTCTTACGTTTTCAATAGGACTTCCATTTTGAACAGCACCAACAATTTTAATTTTCATATCACTTTTGATGTCAAGATAATCGCCATTTTCTGCGGTTAAACGATTACCATCTTCTGTTTCTACGATAATCATAACAGGCATGGGTCATGAGCTACTTACAATTCTGGATGGTTGCAAGTTCCCCTGCTGTACAACTGTTACTACACCTGTGGGGAAAAATAAAAGATAACTGTAATAACCTGTGATTGCCGCAAATATAACAGCAAGCAACATACTTACAGCTCCCTTTTTCCTGTTAACCTGATATACCATAAAACCAATTAATAGCCCGAGAAATGCAATACCAGCACACACCAGTACTAGCAATCTCGCAAGAATTTCGCTATTCATTTTTCCTCTCCGTTATCGAATTTTTTTCAAATGTTTTCTTCTGATTTCTATGGCCATTTTGTGATGCGGTAAATTTTCTATTTCAGCAATTCGTTCAGCAATGATACCATGTTTTTTGAAAAATTGCGAATTTGCCTCAATGATTGCGTAGCTTCTCATAAAATCAAAAACATTGAGACCAGAATCAAATACTGCGCTTCCACCAGTCGGAAGAGTATGGCTGGGCCCTGCAATGTAATCACCAATGGTGCATGGAGTATAGTTTCCTATGAATATTGCTCCTGCAATGAGTTTTTCTGCAATTGCATGTGCATTTTTACACACAATCTGTAGATGTTCTGGTGCAATGCGATTGATGATACCAACGGCTGAATCCATTGAATCAATTTTAATCCAGTACCCACCCTTCACGTTGTTTGATATTTTTCTTGCGATCGCTGAATCTTCTGATACAAGAAATATCATACTTTGGTTGTGTTCCTCCTGAGATTGCAAATCTGCTATGATGAAATCAGAATTTGCAGAATCGTCAATCAGGACCGCAAGTTCGCTTGGACCTGCGAGTAAATCAATGCCAATCGTTCCTGCAAGCATTTTTTTTGCTGCATTGACATAAATGTTTCCAGGTCCTGCAATCACATCCACTTTTGGAATGGTTTGTGTTCCTGATGCCATTGCTGCAATTGCCTGCGCTCCTCCGACTCTGAATATTTTGTCAATACCAATGAAATGCAAAGCCGCAATTATATATGGATGAATACTTCCATTGTACGAAGGCGGACTGCATGCAATAATTTCCTTGACACCCGCAATTTTTGCTGGCAATCCTGTCATCAGCACAGTTGAAACAAGAGGGGCAGTGCCACCTGGTATGTAAAGACCGGCTCTTGTAACTGGCTTTGTTCTGAAACTGATTCTGATTTCTTTTTCTTTTATCACAAACTGATTAATTCGTTGCCTTTTGTGATAATCTGTGATTCTTTTGATTGCCTGTTTTATCAATTGTCTGTCAGTACCAGGAATTTTCTTAACTGATGAGTCGATTTCCTGTCTGCTGATTTGAAATTCTTCAATGTCTACGTCATCAAATTTTTTCGTCCAGTATTTTACGGCATTGTCTCCACGTTTTTCAACATCAGAAATGATTTTTGACACCGCACGTTCTACTGAAATAGAAAATCGTTTCCTTTCTTTCAGCACTTTTTCAACATCAATCGGTCTTATCTGCAACATTTCAGGTTCTCTATCGTTTTTTTATAATCATTGCTGCCAAAAATAAAAGAACCGGCAACAAGAATATCTGCGCCTGCTTTTTTCACCAGTGGTGCTGTTTGGTAGTTAATACCACCATCAACTTCTATCAGAAACTTAAAATCGTTCTTTTTTCTTTGACAATCAAGCCACTCAATTTTTTTTAGATTTGACGAAATGAATTTTTGCCCACCGAATCCAGGATTTACGGTCATAACCAGAATGATGTCAACACAAGAAAGAAATTTTTCAAGCAATTTCACTTCTGTCGGTGGATTGATGACAATGCATGCTTTTTTTCCAGCGTCGTGTATTTTTTTTATCAGACGATTGTGGTCAATATCAACCTCAATGTGAAATCCAATAATATCTGCGCCAGCGTCTGAAAAATGTTTCCAATATTTTTCTGGATGTGATATCATCAGATGCGCTTCAAATGGAAGATGCGTGTATTTTCTTATTGCCGCAAGAATCATAGGTCCGAACGTGATATTGGGAACAAAATGGCCATCCATAACATCAAAATGTATCATGTCAGCGCCTGAGTCAGTGATAGCGCTCACTTCCTTCCCGAGGTTTGCAAAGTCAGCTGATAGCAAAGAAGGAGATATCATCATGCATCTAATTATAAAGAACTTACATCATTCAGTCAAATTACCGAAAATTGACGCAACAGTGTGTATGTGTTTAATTATCTCTATGAGACAGGTGAAAATTGAAAATAGAAAGGCGTTTCACGACTATGCGGTCATCGAAACACTCGAGGCAGGAATTGAATTGAAAGGACCTGAAGTTAAGTCAGTCAGACAGGGCAGTGTGAGTTTACGGGATTCCTATGCAGGATTCGAAGGAAATGAACTGTTTCTTTACAAAATGCATATTGCTCAGTATCCTGGAGCACTTGAAAAAATAGACCCATTAAGAAAGAGAAAATTACTTCTTCACCGCAACCAACTGGCACGATTGCAAAAAAAAGTTGAAGAAAAAGGATTGACAATAGTACCGCTTTCGTTGTATACTAATAACAAAGGATTAATCAAGGTAAACATTGCTCTTGTTCGCGGTAAAAAACTCTTTGACAAACGTCGGGACATAAAAGAAAGAGAAATTAAACGTCATATTGAAGGGCAGAAGCGAAATATGGGGGCGAAATAGGTCTCGACAGGGGGCAGGAGTGAGAAAAGCTGCCGACCGAGTCGCCGGTCGCTCGTAAAAACCGGCAAACAAAATAGCTGCCACAACAGCAAACTGTCTGGCTGCATAAATTGCAGCCACCTGACAGAATCCCTGCCCTCGGGATTCTGACCCAGGTCGCATGAGGGCTCGTTCCAGTTCTCCCTCCCAGGAGAATGGAATTAAAAACAATGGGACAGGTGTTCTGGAATCCTGTTTCGGGGAGTCCAGAAAGCACCCAACAAAACCGAAACTATGTCGGTAGATGCTTTTCTACTTCCCCTCTGGACGCGGGGGCAGTACCCGCCGCCTCCACTTTCACAAAAAATCGGTTGATTAACAGGAGTGTACGTGAGATTAACAGTAAAAATTATTGTGTGTGTTGTTCTGCTTTCCTCTATCGCATTCTCTTCAGAATTCACAAATCAAATCAAAAATTATCCGACATACTGGATTGGTAAGCAGAAATATGTGAGTTTGCAGACGATTATTAAGATTCTTGGAATTCAAAGCTGGGGAAGAATAGAAGACAGAATTTTCATTGAATATCAGGGTAAAATTCTGAAAGGAAGCCTCGGATCGTCTGATTTTTATGTTGATGACAAAAGGATGAATCTTGAATACCCGATCAAAGAAATTGAAAAAGAAATTTTTATCCCAGTTGAACCGTTTGATAGAATTCTAACCAGTACCTATGGCTCACAGATTCTCACTCGGGTTCAAAAATTAGGTTCTGAGCCAGAAGCTACTCCAGAAGCCAAGCAACCTGCTATAGAAAAATGGGATGGGGATAGAAAATTTATTATTCTCATTGACCCGGGCCACGGCGGCAAAGATAATGGTGCTGTGGGTAATTATGGACTCAAAGAAAAGGATGTTAATCTTGACATATCACTGAGGTTGAAAAACTTTCTTTTGAGCCAGTTTAAAAAAAACCCAAATATTGTGATAAAAATGACAAGAGAAGATGATAGATTTTTGTCTCTCGACGAACGAGTTGAAATGGCAAAACGTGAAAAGGTAGATATATTTTTCTGTATTCATACAAATTCTTCACGATTTAATAGGTGGAATGCTGATGGATTTGAAACATATTACCCGTCAAGAAAAAGTGAAATTTCATTTACTGCGAAACAGGAAACAGAAGAGCCAATTGATACTGAATCTGATACAGGGGTTGTTTTTCAGATAGTTTCAGATCTTAATACGACCTCAGTCATTGAAGAAAGTAAAATTCTGGCTGAAATGGTGCAGGAGAAACTTGCCGAAAGATTGATATGTCCTGACAGAGGTGCAAAGCCAGCAAGTTTTTATGTATTAAAATATACACCCATGACATCTGTCCTTGTTGAAGTAGGTTTTATTTGCAATCCTAATATTGAAGCAAATTTACGAGACCCTGAAGTCAGGCAGGCAATCAGTGAAACACTTGGAAAAGCGATTGTTCAATATCTCAAAGCAAAACAGACTATTGAATAAAAAATCTCCAATTGCAATTTTTGACTCTGGCATAGGTGGTTTGACTGTTGCAAAAAAGGTACACATGTTGTTGCCAGGAGAAAAAATCATTTATTTTGGTGATACAGCCAGAGTGCCATACGGCACAAAATCTCCAGAAACAATCAGGCAATACGCGATTCAGATTACATCGTTTCTCATTAAATTCAAACCCAAACTTATTGTGATTGCCTGTCATTCTGTTTCTTCTCTTGGAAAAAAATTTCTTGAAAACCGTTTCAACACATACCATTTTATTGATGTGATAAATCCTTCCATTGAGGAAGCAATTAAAATAACAAAGAACAAGAAAATCGGGGTCATTGGTACTCCTGCAACAATTTCGAGCGAAAGATATCCTGAAATTATCAAAAGGATTGATAGAAAAATTTGTGTATACCAGGCGGCATGCCCTTTATTGGTACCACTTGTTGAGGAAGGCTGGATTGACGGAGACGTGATAGAAGCAGTGCTTAGGTATTATATTTCAGACCTGTTAAAAAAACAGATAGATACCTTGATTCTCGGCTGTACTCATTATCCAATGCTGAAAAGAGCGATAAAAAAAATCACCGGCAATTCTGTGCATCTTGTTGATGCTTCTGATGCTACTGCAAAAAAGGTGAAAACTTTTATGATTCAGAACACTCTTTTGAATTCGAGTAAAGAAAAATTTCCGACCCTTTACTATAGCGATTTGCCAGAGTATCGAAAGAAAATTATGAATAATTTCTGGAAGACAGATGGTTTTGTAATCAAAAAGGTCAATATTGAAAAGGAGCTCTGATGTTTGAACTGACAGTAAGTAGCTATTTTTCTGGTGCGCATCGATTGAACGGTTATAAGGGGAAATGTGAGAACCTTCATGGACACAACTGGAAGGTCGATGTGACTGTTGGTGGAGAGATTAACAGATCAGGTATGGTGATTGACTTTGGGATTTTGAAAATGGCTCTTGAACAGGTGCTTTCAAAGCTCGACCACAAATATCTTAATGACATTGGTTACTTTAAAAAGGTTAATCCCAGTTCAGAGAATGTTGCCTTCTACATTTTCAAGCAACTTGAGAAAAATTTGAAAATTGATAACGTGAGGATAAAAAAGGTTACAGTGTGGGAAAATGAAAAACAGTGCGCTTCCTATTTCGAGTAGTTTTCGTAATTATTGTTTTTATGGTATAATAAACTACCTCACAGGAGTGAAAAATGACCCATCAAACATTAAAGGACTTTGCTGTTGACTTCGAAACAAAGGGTGTTAATTTGTACATGTCTCTGGCATCAAAAACCTCAAATCTTCTTGGCAAAGAACTTTTTTATTCCCTCGCTGAACAGGAAGTTCAACACGCCAGATTAATTGAAAAAATGTATATTGCTTCAAATATCCAGCAATTGGTGACAAACACTTCTGACATTGAAACAGAATTGAAAGAATTCTGGGAAGGTGCTCAAAAATTGAATTTGAAGAAAGACCCTGGCGACCTTTCAGGATATGAACTTGCAATGGAAATGGAACAGAAGTCAATTTCGTCTTATCAGTCATTTCTTGAGAAATCTGATAGCGAACAGGAAAGAATATTTTTGAAGTGGGTTATTGAAGAAGAAAAAAAGCATCTGGATGCATTGAGAAATGTTTATTACTATCTATCCAATACAGGCGACTGGTTTCAGAATGAAGAAAGTAAAATCTGGAACTGGATGAATCAATAAACAGGAGCCACTATGAAGGCAATTTCAAATGTGGTGCTGCCGGTGCCAAAAATTTATTCAGGAAAGGTCAGGGAACTATTTGAAATTGATAGTAAAAGAATTTTGATTGTTACGACAGACAGGATTTCTGCGTTTGATTTTGTTCTTCCGAATCCAATTCCAGAAAAGGGTGTAATTCTTAATCAACTATCCCTTTTCTGGTTTGAAAGATTGCAAAATGTCTGCGAGAATCATCTTGACATAATTGATTTTGAAAAATTTCCGCAAAATCTCAAAGGTTTTCGCAATGTTCTCGAAAAAAGAAGCGTGATTGCAAAAAAGACAAAAAAAATTCCAATAGAATGCGTGGTGCGAGGATATATCAGCGGAAGTGGCTGGAAGGAGTATCTCGCTTCTGGTACTGTGTGCGGAATAAAACTTCCTGATGGTTTGAAAGAAAGCGAGAAACTGCCAGAACCAATTTTTACTCCTGCCACAAAAGAAGAAAAAGGAGTCCATGACAGAAACATCAGTTTTGATGAAATGGTGGAAATTGTAGGTAAGAATCTGGCTTCTTACTTAAAAGATATTTCAATCACTCTATACAGGCAGGCATCTGAATACGCTGAACGCAAAGGAATCATCATTGCAGATACAAAGTTTGAGTTTGGTTTATATGATGGAAGGATTATCTTGATCGATGAAATTTTAACACCTGACTCTTCCAGGTTCTGGGAAAAAAATAGGTATCAGCCAGGTAAAAATCAGGATAGCCTTGACAAACAATTTGTACGAAATTACCTTGAAAGCATTCACTGGAACAAGCAACCACCAGTACCAGAATTGCCTGCAGATGTGATAGAAAAAACAAGGGAAAAATACTGGCAAATTTACAATATTCTCACTAACTGAACCATGCGGGTTTAATGACAATCAAATCTGAAAACATTTATATTGTGGAAATTGGCTTGAAGAAAGGACTGTTTGACGCCTTCGGGAACGAAGTCAAACATTCTATTGAAGAACTGGGTATCAATGGCATTGACAGCGTTGATGTATACGATGTTTACATGGTTTACGGAGATGTCAATTTTTCCCTTGTTCGACGCATTGCAAAAGAACTTTTGCTGGACCCTGTTGCGCAAACTATGAAAGTATACCGAGCCGACAAAAATCAAAAATCCAGTAATATTTCCGTTGAGGTCTGGTACAAAAAAGGAGTGACCGACCCTGTTGCTATGACTGCTATCAAGGGTATAAGAGACCTTGGTATTAAAAATGATATAAAAATTAACTGTGGAAAAAAATATGAATTTCACACTTCAATGATTGATAGGACACTTATCGAATTGATATGCACAAAGGTTCTCGCAAATACTCTGATTCAGGATTACATTATCAAAGGAATTTGAAATGGCCAAGGCAAACATTATAGAAATTCTCAATGCCACAGACGCTGAACTTATTGAAATCAGTAAAAAAGGGCTATTGTCATTGACCCTTGATGAAATGAAAAGAATTCAAAAGTATTTTCTTTCCGCTGGTAGAAATCCAACTGACCTTGAACTCGAAATGATAGCTCAGACATGGTCTGAACATTGCTTTCATAAAACGTTCAAAAGCAGGATTCAGTTTACCGAAATCATTGATTCAAACTCGCCAGTGATGGAAGAAATTCCTTCTCTATTCTCCCTTATCAAACAGGCAACTGAAAAAGTTAGAAAAAACTGGTGCATTTCTGTTTTCAAGGACAATGCCGGCATTATTCAGTTCGATGAAGATTACTGCATCTGCTTCAAAGTTGAAACGCACAATCATCCTTCAGCCCTTGAGCCATATGGTGGTGCAGGCACTGGCATTGGTGGAGTGATTCGCGATGTTCTGGGAGCAGGCCTTGGCGCAAAACCAATTCTCAATACTGATGTATTTTGCTTTGCACCGCTTGATACCCGTCATGAAGAACTACAAGAGGGTATTTTTCATCCCCGCCGTCTATTCAAAGCAGTGGTATCAGGCGTAAGAGATTACGGCAACAGAATGGGTATTCCAACCGCAAATGGAGCCATTCTGTTTGACCCCGGTTATCTTTACAATATCCTGGTTTATTGCGGTACTGTTGGAATTATGCCGAGATGGGCTGTAAATAAAAAGGTTAAACCAGGAGACCTGGTGGTCGTGATTGGTGGACGAACCGGTAGAGACGGAATTCATGGAGCCACATTTTCTTCAGCAAGTCTTGAAAAGGATATTCCCACCAGTGTTGTCCAGATCGGTAATCCTATTGTTGAAAAAAAGGTGCTTGACGCATTGATGACGGCAAGGGACGAAAAACTTTATTCTGCAATTACTGACTGCGGCGCAGGTGGGCTTTCGTCAGCAGTGGGAGAGCTTGCTCAACATTGCGGGGCAGTGGTGCACCTCGACAAAGTACCTTTGAAATATCAGGACTTGAAACCCTGGGAAATATGGGTTTCTGAATCCCAGGAAAGAATGGTACTTTCTGTTCCACCTGAAAAATTCAACCGTTTGAAAGAAATTCTTGAATCTGAAAATGTTGAGTATGCCTGTATCGGAAAATTTAATTCAACTGGAAAAATTAAAATCTTTCACGAAAAAGACATAGTAGGAGAACTTGACCTGAAATGGCTGTTTCAAAAAAGTGAATTGCCAGTTTTAAAGGCATTGTACGAAAAAAGGGAAACTGTAAACATTATTCCTGAAAATATCAATCTTGAAGAAACACTTTTGCAACTGCTGTCTGACTCAAATATCGCTTCAAAAGAAATTGTTGTCAGGCAATATGACCACGAGGTCCAGGGACATACCATCATTAAACCTTTTGGTGGTATTGATGGTTGTAGCGCCTCTGATGCTGTGGTCCTCGCTCCAATTTATGGAAATGATCGAGGTATTGTGGTTTCCTGTGGCATCAATCCATGGTACGGAATGCTTGACCCTTATCTTATGGCTGGTAATTGCATTGACGAAGCATTGCGCAATATTGTTGCCTGTGGTGGAAACCCAGACAGAACAGCGATTCTTGATAATTTTTGCTGGGGAAAGATTGATGACCCATTTGAACTTGGAAAACTGACAAGATGTGTGAAGGGCTGTCATGACTATGCAATACAGTATAAAGTTCCTTTTATTTCAGGTAAGGATAGTTTGAACAATTACTTCACAAAAGTAGATGGCTCTGTTGTTTCAATCCCGGGGACTCTCTTAATCTCTGCCATCAGTGTGATAGACGACGTGAGAAAATCAATCACTTCTGATTTTAAAGAAGCCAGCAATTTGATCTACATACTTGGAGAAACCTCTAATGAACTTGGTGGTTCAAGATTTTTCAATGTATTTAATCTGGAAGGTGGCAGGTGCCCTGCTCCACATCCTGAAATAAGTCTGATGATTATGAGAAAACTTTATCGAGCAATAAAAAATAATCTTGTAATGGCATGTCACGATTGTTCAGAAGGAGGAGTTGCCATTGCGATTGCTGAAATGATAATTGGAAGTGGTTATGGCGCTGAAATATACCTTGAGCAGATGCCTGCGACAACAGCAGAACCAGTATCACTTTTGTTCAGCGAAAGTCAGGGAAGATTTATAGTTGAGGTTGATGAATCCTGCGTCGAAAAATTTGAAAAATTGTTCAAAGGACTGCCCTGCAAACAAATTGGAAGAGTAATACCTGATTTTCGTTTGAAGGTAAATGACAGGGATAAAACTTTGCTTGATGTCAACGGCGAATTGTTGAAACAGAAGTGGTGTGGAGCGATTTCATGGTAAAGGTGATTATCCTTCGTACTGGTGGAACAAATTGCGACCTTGAAACAGAATGGGCCTGTCAGGTTGCCGGCGCAAGTACATCAAGAATCCATATATCGCAAATTACAACCGGCAGGGTCAAAATTCTTGACTTTGATATTTTGATTATTCCTGGTGGGTTTTCTTATGGAGATGACCTTGGTGCTGGCAAGGTTCTGGCGAACGAAATAATGCTGAAGTGCTGGGAACAGATAGAAAAATTCAGAGAAAAGCAGAGACCTATCATAGGCATATGCAATGGATTTCAGGTACTGGTCAAGGCAAAAATGTTGCCATTCTGGGGAAAACATACTGCAAGCCTTGTCTGGAATGAGTCTGGTAGATTTGAAGACAGGTGGGTAAATCTCAGGGTTGAAAAAAGCACTTCTCCCTTTTTTAACAATATGCCAGAAATTATCAGATTTCCTGTGGCTCACGCTGAAGGAAAATTTGTTTTGAAATCACATTCTCTATTGAAAAAAATTGAGAAAAATCAGCAGGTAATTTTGCGGTATGTCAATCCATCCGGAGAAAC
>Ga0116165_1000814_pt1 | contig 25878 bp, 19 predicted proteins | sample AD_JPNMR1_MetaG_FD_89885 | JGI IMG/M metagenome (GOLD analysis project Ga0116165, IMG submission 89885) | Active sludge microbial communities of municipal wastewater-treating anaerobic digesters from Japan - AD_JPNMR1_MetaG | ecosystem: Engineered > Bioreactor > Anaerobic > Digestate | place...
GTTCTTCGCGTTGCTTCGAATTGATCCACATGCTCCACCGCTTGTGTGAGCCCCCGTCAATTCCTTTGAGTTTTAGCCTTGCGGCCGTACTCCCCAGGCGGCGCACTTAACGCTTTTGTTTCGGCTCGAGAAGTGTCAGAACCTCTCGAACCTAGTGCGCATCGTTTACGGCGTAGACTACCGGGGTATCTAATCCCGTTTGCTCCCTACGCTTTCGCGTCTCAGCGTCAGGTCAGGCCCAGTCACCCGCTTTCGCCACAGGCGTTCCCTTAGATATCTACGCATTTCACCGCTCCACCTAAGGTTCCAGTGACCCCTACCTGCCTCAAGAATGACAGTATACCAAGCAGTTCCCGGATTGAAGCCGGGGATTTCACAAGGTACTTGCCACTCCGCCTACACGCGCTTTAAGCCCAGTGATTCCGAACAACGCTCGAGGCCTCCGTATTACCGCGGCTGCTGGCACGGAGTTAGCCGCCTCTTTCGTACGCTGGTCAACTTTCCCGGGTATTAGCCAGGATCGATTCCTGGCGTACTATTGAAGTTTACATCCCGAAGGGACTTCATCCTTCACGCGGCGTCGCTCCGTCAGGCTTTCGCCCATTGCGGAATATTCGTTGCTGCAGCCACCCGTAGGTGTCCGGGCAGTGTCTCAGTCCCGATGTGACCGGTCGCGCTCTCACGCCGGTTACCCGTCATAGCCTTGGTGGGCCGTTACCTCACCAACTAGCTGATAGGACATAGGCCGATCTCGAGTCGGCAGGCCCGAAGGTCCCCACCTTTGGTAGAGGAGTCATGTGACTCCAAAACGTCATCAGGTATTACCGGTACTTTCGCTAAAGCCCCTTGCGGGGCGCCGCTATCCCTGAGCTCGAGGCACGTTACCTATGCATTACTCACCCGTCCGCCACTGAACTTCCCTTGTATTGCTACTCAGGAAGCCCCGTTCGACTTGCATGCCTTAGCCACGCCGCCAGCGTTCGTTCTGAGCCAGGATCAAACTCTTCAGTTTTTATCGTTGCAAACCGGACCGGCTTTCGCCCGCCCGGTTGAGCTTCGATCTTGGGCTCTCACACTCTCACTGCTAATGAGAACGTGAGATGTGCGGATCACCCGGACGAATCCGGATCGATCTGCGACACACCTTGCCGTCCGCCCCGACCTGGCAGGTCCGGAGGGACGACTGTTTTGGATCGGACCGACACGAGTTGTTAGCAGCCTCGCGTCGATCCCACGTTCTCACGGCGATCAATCAAACACACTGTTTACTTGTCAAAGATCTTCGGGCCTCGCGGCCCCGCTACTGGCCTCCCCCAACTGGGGAGCCCGGTAGTCTATCAGGAGCGTAGGGCCCTGTCAAGGGCTTCTGGGGCATTCCACCAAGTTTTTTCAAACTTTTTTGGTGGGCTTTGGACCCGGCTTTCTACCGGCCGAGCCCCAGAAAAAACGAGCCGATCCGCTCTACCCTTTCGCTGTCTCCCTGATCCGCAACCTTCAAGGCAGGTCGCCAGACAGACAGCCGAGAAAAGCCAATCGGTTCCGACTCACCTACACTCGTGCGACGCGTCTCTCAGCGTCGGCCCAAAATATATCACTCGATTATAGGGGAGTCAAGTCGCCCTGCGCACGACCTTTTTTCGATTTTAACTGCCACACAAATCGAAGCTTACGTCCAAGTCGCCGCTGCTTCGCCGTGAGGCGGCTCAAAATTTTTTCGGGGTGCTGCCGCCCCGCCTGGGTCCGAAACCATGCTCCCGCCGTTCGGCGGATGGTACGCACTTCCCGGCCCCGCCTGGCCAGGCCGCCCCGCTTGTTCCTGGCCCCTGGTTTGCGGTGGCCGTAGCCGAGCCTGCTCACAGCGCCTGGCTTCGAGCGAATCCACGACCACCACGTCCGCATCGCACGGAGCATCCGGCAAGGGCTTGACCGGATTGTGCTTGACGCTGGTCTGCGGGAAGGTCATGATCGATAGGTCGTACCCCTTTCCGGCGGAAACGGACGCCAGAAGAGGCGACCGGAACGCGGCGGAACCGGGGCGGGGTGAAACCGCGAACTTGCCGCTGGCGCGAGATAGGAAGTCCCATGCAATTTCTGCTCGACAACAACGGCCTGGTCACGGCTTTCCTGGTCACGTATACGGTGGTGGTGCTGCTGGTCTGCGTCTACGGGATGCATCGCTACCAACTGGTGCACCTGTACTACAAGTACCGCCGCAACACCCCCCGCATCAAAGCCTGCTTCGTGGAGTACCCGGTCGTCACCATTCAGTTGCCCATGTACAACGAGAGGGCCGTGGCTCGCCGCATCATCGACGCCACCTGCGCCATCGACTATCCCCGCGACCGGCTGCAGATCCAGGTGCTCGATGACTCGACCGACGACACTGTCGAGATCGCCGCCCAGGCCGTCCGCGAATGGCAGGCCCGCGGATTCGACATCGAATACGTGCACCGCACCAACCGCGAGGGCTACAAGGCCGGGGCCCTGGCCAACGGTCTCAAGACCGCCAAAGGCGAGTTTATCCTGATTTTCGATGCGGATTTCCTGCCGCCACCCAATATCCTCCACGAAACCATCGACTACTTCACCGACGAGAAGGTCGGCATGGTGCAGGCCCGTTGGGAACACCTGAACCGCGACCAATCGCTGCTCACTCGCACGCAGGCTATCCTGCTCGACGGTCACTTCGTGATCGAGCACGCGGCCCGCAATCGCTCGGGCCGGTTCATGAGCTTCAACGGCACGGCCGGCATGTGGCGGCGGAGTTGCATCGAAGACGCCGGCGGCTGGCAGCACGACACGCTCACCGAGGATCTCGACCTGTCCTACCGTGCCCAGATGAAAGGCTGGAAGTTCGTCTACCTGCCCGAACTGACCAGTGCGGCCGAACTGCCTCCCGACATGGAGGCGTTCAAGCAGCAGCAATACCGCTGGGCCAAGGGCGGCGCTCAGACCTGCAAGAAGCTCCTGCCCACCATCCTGCGGAGCAAGCTGCCCGCCCGCATCAAGATGGAAGCGTTCTTCCATCTGACCAGCTGCACGGTGTATCTCTACGTCGTCATCCTCACGTTCCTGTTGTATCCCGTCCTGTACCTCAAGCTGCACCTGTTCCAGGAAGGGCTCGTGCGTTACTTGTTCGACGCCTCGCTGCTGTTGGTGGCCACCTGCTCGGCGGGAACGTTCTACGTGGCCAGCCAGCGCGTGCTGTTCCGGACCTGGTCGGATAGCCTCAAGTACGTGCCCTTCTTGATGTCACTTGGCGTCGGCATCGCGTTCAACAACACGCTGGCCGTGCTCACCGGCTTTTTCGGCAAGCCCGGCGAGTTCGTCCGGACGCCCAAATTCGGCGTCACCGACCGTAACCGCACCTGGCGCAAACAGTCCGGTCAGCGCAAGATCAAGTGGCAGCCCTTCGCGGAGTTGGCCATCGGCCTCTATCTGATGTCCTGCCTCGTGCTGTGCATCGTGGAACAGAAGATCACGGTAGGTCTGCCCTTCCTCTGCCTGTTCATGGCCGGCTACCTCTATGTGCCTCTAACGACCTGGTTCGGCCACGCCTTGGCCAACTCACGGTCTGAGACCGAAACCGTCGAGGAGCTCGCCCCCGCCCCGGTGACATGCGCGCAACCGCCGGCGCTGCGGCGAGGCGCTCGCCGCGGCCCCCGGCCCGGCCCCCTACTCCCCCTCCATCCCTCGACCCGCGCAAACGAGTCGCGCTCCGTACACAACTGATCGCGCGCGCGCTTGCGCGGCGAGCTCCTGCGATCTCGCACGCGCACACGCGATCTCGCACAATCCCGCACGAACGGCGGGCTTGCCCCGCCGACTCTTTTCAACCGGCAGCGCATCCAAGAAGCACCTTCCGCTGCATCCACACCCGACGGACCACCTGTTTGCAGAGCGCATTGCAGGCGTAACGAGACCACCGGGTCGAGCCCGCCGGCTCGCCGGCGGTATGGGCTGAGACTGACGATCTGGACGCCGGGTGCGGTTTTCAATAGTCGGTCGTGACCCTATGATGCCGCAAATTGCCGGGGTCACGGAACCCGGCTCTTTTCAATGCCGACGTGCGACGGGCAGCGTTTCGTTGTGGCGCAGGTATCCTGCGTCTGGACGATGCACGCGGGGAGCGTGCACCACCCGCTCGCGGGAGAGATGCGGATGCAAAGATCGCTGGCCATGCGGGCGACGATCTTCGGAATGGCGGCCAACTTCGGGCTGTTCGTGCTGAAGGCCACCGCGACCAGCCTTTCGGAGAGCCTGACCATTTTCTCCGAAACGCTCAACTCGCTGGCCGACCTGGTGGCGGCCATCGCGGTGCTGCTGTTTGTGCGGTGGGCCTACCTGCAGCCCGACGAGTCGCACCCGTTCGGACACCGCCGGGCCGAGCCGGTGGCCGGGCTGCTGGTGGCGATCTTCACGGGCATCCTGGGCTTCGAGGTGTGCCGACAGGCGGTGGTCAACCTCGTCCAAGGCAGCGAGCCGAAGAACATCGGCATGTATCCCATCATCGCCCTGTGCATCACGGCGGTGGTCAAGACCGGCATGGCCTGGTTCTTCAATCGCCGCGCACAGGAGTTGCACAGCCCGGCCTTTCGGGCCACTGCCGTGGACTCGCGAAACGACGTCCTGCTGGCGTGCCAGGGCCTGATCGCGGTGGTGCTGGCCACGTTCCGCCTGCCCGTGCTGGACACGATTGCCGCTTTGCTCGTGGGTCTATACATCCTGTACCAGGGCCACAGTATCGGCATGGAGAACATCAACTACCTGATGGGCAAGGCCCCCGAGCCGGAGCTGATGCAGGAGATCCAATCGGCCGCCGAACGCGTACCGCACGTGCGGGAAGTCGCCGAAGCCCGCGGCCACTACGTCGGCACGTTCGTGCATGTGGAGCTGACCGCCCGTGTGGACGGCGAACTGACGACTACTCAGTCGCACGAGGTGGCTGAGGAAGTCCGCGAAGCCGTCGAAAGCCTGGGCATGGTGGACCGGGCCTTCGTGCACATCGAGCCGAGTAGGGATGAGAAAGAAGGAGACAGGAGACAGGAGTCAGAAGACAGGAGATAGGAGCCGCAAGACAGGAGACAGGAGACGCGATCAAGTCTTCTGTCTTCTTTCTCGTTCCTCCTGGCTCCTGACTCCTGTCTTCTTCCCTGTCAGTCTCTGATCTTCTGCTCGTAGAACAATTTCGCCACTTCCACCGCCATGGCGGCGGCGATCTTCTGGTGGGCTTCCTTGAGGTCCTTGCACTGGCGGATCTCGTGCGGGCTGATCTGCACCTGAACGAGACGGCCTTCCCGCTCGGTGGGCCACAGGCGAACCTCGTCGGCCGTCTCCGCCTTGGCGTTGATGACGCGGACGGCCACGGTGAACCGGGCCGGACTCATCACCATCTCGAGATCGCTATTGAGCGAGAACTCGGTGGTCGTCAACCAGATCACGGTATCGGCCTTGGCCGCCCGTCCGAGTTCCCGCACGCCGCGGCGCTCAAAACTAGGATCGTCTCGCCGCAAACGAGCCAGCTCCTCGTTCGTGGTGACCTGCTCGATCTGGGCATTCTCCTTGAGCTGCTTGGCCAGCTCGTCCACCAGCGCTTCGCGGGCAGTGGTCGGCCGGATCAGGTCGCGGTCGTCATCGACCAGCACCATCACCGGCCCGGGGGGCAGCTTGTACTCGGCGGGGATGACCTGCGTCGGGTACAACCCCAGCGTGTACAGCCACGCCCCGAAGTCCGGGCCGCAACCGGTCGCGGCGAGCAGCGCGAGGGCGCCGATCGACAGGAGACACAGCTTCGCACCGCACGAACGGACGGTTTGATCGCGCATCATTCCGCTTCCTTTTCCCACGCGTGGAACTTGCGGCCAGTGGCCTGCGTGAACTCGCGATACGTCATGTCGCGGACCTGGTCGATCGAGACGTTGTGGTATCCCAGCGGCCCTTCCTCGGGCACCACCACCACCACGTCCTCGAGCGGGACTCGCCGCACGGTTTCATCCTTGGCGGTCAGGTCGAGCACCACCACCGACGCACTGATCCGGCCGCGATAAAACTGCGACAGGCCCGGGTCGCGCATGGAGAACTTGTATATGGATACGTGGATCACGTGGTTGGCATGAAAGTGCCGAGCCAAGTCCACTGGATCCGGGTTCATGTTGGGCAGGCTCTTGAGATGGGCCTCGACCTGGGCGGCCGGGATCACCTCGACATCCGGCACATTCTGGCTGAGGTAAGCCGAGATGTGTGAGGCCAGGTCCAGCCGCAAATGCGGGTAGTCCCAAAGCGCCTCGGGCTTGGCCCACACATAGACGAGCACTTTCTTGCCGGCCAGCGTGGCGTACTCGGCATCGATCTCTTCGGTGTGGGGCGCGGTCTGGACGGCCAGGGCTCGCATCACGGAACAGCCGCTCGACGTTGCCAGCAGCAATCCGGCGATGCCGATCAGGCCCCAGTGCGCCCGCGAAGAACGTTCAAACATGTGCTCCTCCATTTCCCTGTGAGCTTCAATGCGATTCCGGCACCTGCTGTCTGCGGCGTTCCGCCTCGCAAGGCAGCTTTCTCTGCCCCGAGGCTGGCAAGATGCCCGCCCCCCGAACAAGGCGATCGCCCTCAGAACCTCGCCTCCCTGCCCCTCTCGAGCAGAATCAGCAGGATTTTGACCGCCCAGGCCGCCACAAACAAGCCGCACGACAGCCACAGCACGTGCATGGGATTGATGCGGTACCAATTCAGCGCCGGCCGTCGCCCGGTGATCGTTGCGTAGAGCGCCACGCCCCCCACGGCGAGCGTCCCGAGCGCCAGTAGCAGACCGGCCACCTGGGCGTGGGCCGCCTGCAGCAACTGGCCGCGGATGGTATGGGCGAACGCCGTGGTCATCCCGCATGTCGGGCACGGCAAGCCGGCCACTACCGCGAACCCGCACGGCGGCAGACCGAGTTGCTGGTGCGTGCCTTGTTGCCGCCCATCCGGATGCAGCCGGGCCGCCACGACGAAGACCGCCACCACGGCCGCGAACAAGCAGGCCGCGTACACTCGTCCGCCGATGGGCGAGTCGAGCGACACCATGCTCCACAGCGGCCCGAGCGGATGCGGCCGCGAGAAACGGCTCCGTGAGCGCACCTCCCCCGTGGTGGTACCAGTCTCCTGCCCGCACTCCGCGCGATGCGCGGGTGCACCATGTGCACGCGCGTCCACCCCCTCAGCGTCGGCATCGCCGTGGGTGAACTCTCGTCGGTCGCAGTTCTCGTCGTCGATCATCAGCGCTGAATTCCACGCGGGAAGCTCGAACGGGCAGGAATCCACGATGCCAGAGGGAACCAGTCCGCAGGTTACGCGTGCGGCCGGGGTGATGCACGCTTCCAGCGTGCACGCGTGCAGAAAAAATGCCTGCACCACAACGCAACCACCTGTCCGGGCGCGTTCCAACCGCCGCTGGCGCAGAAGGATAGCAGTGCACCGCCCCAGGGTCAACGCCGTTTCGAACGGCCGGCGTCAGGCGCTCGCGCGGGCGCGGGGCACGAGGAGGTCGGTCACGTCGAGCGTGGCCGGCGAAGCGAGCGCGGCGAGGTCCTCGAGGTTGGTGCAAACCGCCAGGTCGGTCATGAATCGGCGCAGGGCCTGCCAGCGTTGCGTGGCCAGCCGGCGAACGGGCTCGAACCGGAAGCTGTCCTTGATACGAGCCTGCCAGTAGTGGTACTCCTCCTGGCGCTGCCAGAGCTGGAGCATGTCGGTCAGCGTACGGCCGTCGGCCAACTGGCGGCGGACCATGAGCACGATGGTCTGCGGACCGATCTCCTCGAGACTCTCGGCCTCGGCGAGGATCTGGGCTTCGGTCAGGTTGGTCTGGCGGTCGTTGCAGTAGCGAATGGCGTTGGAGGCCAGTTCGATCGAGCGCGCGGGCAGGATGCCAGCCAGGCGTTCGGTGATCCAAGCCGCGGCGAGCTCACGCTGAACCTCGCTTGTAGGCCGCAGCAGAAGATCGCGAGGGATGGCTTCGCCCGCCCGGTACTGCAGAACCCAGCCCGCATCGTGGTACAGGGCGGCCGCGGTCAGCGCCCGGCGATCGATGGCCCGATCTGCCAATTCAGGCAAGCCGGCGATCGACGCCGCCGTCTTGGCCACGCGAGTCGAATGCTCCCACACCAGCTTGTCGAGCGGGCCACTGGACGTTCCCAAACACAAATCCGCCTGAGCTTTCGCCCACAAGTCCTGCATCATCTTGGGGATCCTCGTGCACCGAACCGCGCCAACGGTCGAGGTTACGCATTCGCCGTCTCTTGCAGCGGGTGTCGGCATGATCATCGAGATTGAACGTTAGTTCCACCGCCGCAGAAAAAGCCAGCTCGCTTTGGATTTGTAAAGGCGTATTATGCCGCGGGCCGACCGGCGACGCCAGCATTTTCTTGTCTCAGATGAAGTAAGTTTTTTGGGGAGAGTCCAGCGAACGAATCCGGATGGAGTGCGCCTGAAGCGATCGCAGAGCGCCCTCCAGGCGGCACGGGCGAGATGTTCAAAGGCGCTTCACCCCGCAACCAGCGGACCGGGCGGCTTGTGAGTTTTTTCGATGCCCGACCGACAGAGTGGACAAACAAAGAAAGCAAGCACTGGCCAGCAAGAAACTTGCCGGCACCTGTCTGGCGAACGGGTGGCGGCATGGTAGCTAGCGCACGCATCCTGCCTGTGCGTGCATACGGGTGTGCACATCTGGCGTGCCGCCCTTCCCGCTCCACAGGGGCATCGGTCAATAGCTGGCGGCGTAAGCCGGCGGTGAGCCGCGTCGAGCCTCCTCCCTTGTCAACCTGAGGACAGCTTCGCCGCCCTCAGGTTGACGACGGGGAGAATCGTTCGGAGCCGGCCCCGTGGGCTCCCTCCCACGGCTACTGACTTCGCGCCCTTTCTGGGCGGAATCGGATCGATCCCACTAAACAGGTGCGCTCGTGTAGGCGCACACGCCATCGAGTGACATATAATTACCACTTATACGCCCGGCTCAGTGGCCACCCGAGGCGCTCACACCGTGGAGCGATTCCTCCCGGCTCAGCTTGGGCCACGTGTACCCGTACAGCGCCACCAGCACGAAGCTCACCAGCGGCACGATAAAGCCCTTCGACATGTCGTAGTGATCGGCGATGGCTCCCATGAGCTTGGGCAGCAACGCCCCGCCCGCGATGGCCATGACGATATACGCCGACGCTCCCTTGGCCTTGTTGCCCAGGCCGAAGATGCCCAGAGCAAAGATGGTCGGGAACATGATGGACATGAAGAAGTACGTCGCAAACACGGCCAGAACCGAAATCCATCCGAGCTTGAAGAAGACCAGCGTGCAGGCGATCACGTTGAGGAGAGCATACAGACCGACCATCTTGTGGGCGGAGATCTTCCGAAGCATCCAGGAGCCGGTCACGCGGCCGATGAGGAAGCAGATGAAGCCGAACGACACCAGGTTCGACGCGAACTGGTCGGTGACGCTCACCACGCCGTCCTGGTAATCGAGTTCGGCGGGGAACGCGTCGGCCAAGAGCAGCCGATTGAGCCGCAGCTCGTTTCGCTTCGCCGGATCCTCGGCCAGGAGCCGCTGCGTCGCCTCGCTGAGTTTGATTCCTTCGAATCGCTCGGGGGCCCAGAGGCTGTCCTTTCGCACCAGGCCGTTGAGATCCTGCATGATGGCGATACGAGCCGCGGTTTCGCTGGCGCTGCCTTCCTTATAGTGCGCCAGCGTCTCGCGAGTCGTGTCGGAGAGCTTTTCCGCCAGATACGCGGTCACAGCGTTCTGCGGCGCGGTGAGCTTGTCGGCCAGGGACGAGACGTCCTTGAAGTCGTGAGCGGCCAGGGCCGTGCGGTACTCCACCTTCACCCAGCGGCTCACCCAAGACGTGTTGTTCTCCTCGAGCCAGGACGGAGGAAGCGACGGCGGCTCGGAAGTCATGTAGTTGATGAGGAAACTGAAAATACCGGCCTGGGCGGCCATGTAGAAGAACTGAGCCAGCGTGGCACCGGTGAAGTGCTCGTGCGACCAGATGCTGTGATGCGTCAGCTTCTTGACCACGAAGATGAGCCAGATGGCCGCCAAAACGAGCACCGCGATGCCACCCATGAAGATGGTCAGGAACAGTGCGGTGTGCGGGTTGACCATGAGCCCCGAGGCGATCGGCAAAGCCTTGACGAAGCCGACCAGCCCCGGCCCGACACCAAGCGAATCGAGCGTCAGCCAGACGATCATGCCGAGCACGCCGATCAGAGCGGCGGTGTTACCCAGCAACAGGAAGTACGACAAGCCGCGGTTCACTTTGCGGGCCGGCGCGGGTGCCTGGCTGTTCGCATCATCCTTGGCGTCGATGGCATAGTCATCCTTGGCCCGGATGTCCGGCACGGGCGCGAAACAGAACAGCACCGCCAGCAGCAGCACGACCACGCCGACGCCCGCGTAGGGAATCCAGAGCGTCTCGGCGCCGGTGCTGCGGCCGGTGGCGTCCTGACCGTAGAAGAACAGGCCGCCGGCGATGGGCCCGAGGATCCAGCCGATGCCGTTGAGCGACTGGGCCATGTTGATACGCATGGCCGCATATCGCGGCGCGCCCAGCACGGTGGTGTACGGGTTGGCGACGGTCTCGAGGAACGTCAGGCCGGCGGCGACGAAGCAAACGCCGAGCAAGAAGGCCCAGAACGTCGCGATGCTCGTGGCGGGAATGAACCAGAACCCACCCAGCGAAACCATGATCAGACCGGCGAGAATGCCCACCCGATAGCCCAGCCGCGTGGCCAGGTACCCGGCCGGGATCGACATGATGAAGTAGCCGATCCAGTGCGCGAACTGCACCCACGCCGACTGCGACAGCGTCAGGTTGAGTTCCTTCTGGAAGTGCTTGTCCATCACGTCGATCATGCCGTTGCAGAAGCCCCACAGCAGGAACAACGAGCTGACCAGGCAGAAGGTGAACATCACGTTCTTGCCGTCGGGCGTGACGAAGAGACGAGGTTTCTCGTCCAACATGTCGGCGTAGGGCTTGAGGGCAGGCTCAGTCTGGGTACTCACGGTTTCGACTCTCTTTGGATAAAGATCAGCCGCCACCGGGACAGGTGTGGCGGCTGGAAATCACACGACGATGCGAGCTCGTCCGGCTCACTTGTTGAACACGGTCTTGACATCGGCCAGCGACACGCCGAGCGTCGCCCGGGCGATGGCGTCGAGCTCGGCTTCGGGCCCGGTCAGGTGAATGGTGCGGTGCACGTGGGTGAGGCTCTCACCCGGAGCCAGCGCGGCCGCCGGCGAGGACGACTCGAGTTCGTAGAACGGCCCCATGGGCTTGGCGCCCGGAGCGGGCGGGCCGTCGTTGTAGGCATTGGACGCGTCACCAGCGTACGGATCGTCCTGCAGCTTCCAGAGCGAGTTGACGTAGTCGGTCACGCCTTCGGGCTGGTTGAACTGGGCGATGGTCAGCACCTTGTTGTCGGCGTCATAGCTGCCGAGGATGGCCTTGCTGCGCTTCGGGTTGATGCCGATCTTGCTGCGGAACTGGCCGTCGGCCTTGAGGAAGACCACGTCGTCGCGCACGACCAGCCGATCGGCCGGCACCTCGCCGAAGTAGTCCGACGTCACCTTCTTGCCGAGCTCGGACTCCGACCCCTTCCTGATGGGGACGATAATGGTGGTCGAGGGCGACGGATTGAACATGCCCAGGATCCAGACCGACAGCAGGCCGGTCTCCTTCTTCCAGGCCTCTTTCCCCTTGTTGGTAATCTGGTTGTTCGAGGCGTAAGCGACCAGCTTGACGTCGCGAGCAGGCTTGACGCCAAGCTTTTCCCAGGCCTCGTCCGGCGAGAGCAGGACCACTTCCCGGCGGACGCCCACCTGGAAGACCGTGCCGGAATAGTTGGTCAGCGAGAACTCCTCGCCGAAGACCGCACGGTCCTCGGCCTTGCTAATGACCTTGAACGGCTCGGTGTCGAAGATGGCCGGCGTGAACCAGTCATCGAACACGAACTGTTTGCCTTTCTCGAAGAAGATCGAGAACTGGCCACCCTCGGGCCCCATCCAGAAGCGATCTTCGCCGCCGAAGGCGTTCATGTGCTTTTGGAGCTTGCCGGAAGCGATGAGCTCGCGGTTGATCCAGCCGAAGCTCTGGCCGCGATCGCCTTCGGCCGTGCTGGTCATCACGCGGCCCTGCCAGGCAGGCACAAGCGCCACCTTGGCCGCACCGGCCTTGTCGCTGAGGACAATGACGTCGGTGTACTTTTTCAGGAATGCGAGGTCATCGCCGAAATCGGCGCCGGCGGCAATGGGCAGCGTTGATGTCATGGCAGTCAGCGTAACGATGGCAGTGGTCAGGAGTTTTCGGTTCATGGATGTCACGTCATTTTGCGGGTTGAGCGGTTCGTCTCCTCGACTGAAGAGGCTTCCCGGGAGACGTACCCGGGATGTCCTCGCCCAGCGACGCTTGTCTTTCGAGTGGCCGAGTCGGCAATCTACCGCGCTCGATGGCCCCTATCAAGCCCGACCGGCGGTTTTCCCGGCCCGGCCGCAAAGACCGGCCGAACGCGAATCAAATCGTTTTAAGCCACGGCAAATCTTCGACCTGGACGCCACCCGATTATTGGATCTGCTGCAGCTCGCCGCGCAGTTGCTCGGCCAGCCCCGGATCGAGATCGGCGAGTCTCTCGTAACACTCACGGGCCCCGGTCGCATCGCCCATGACGCAATACACGGTGCCCAGGTTGAACCACGCTTCGGCGTAGCGGGGATCGAGTTCCAACGCGCGTTCGAACTTGACTTTGGCTTCAGCGATGTTGCCCAGGTTGTTGTAGGCCAAACCCAGACCGCAGTGAGCCTCAGCCACCCGCGGGTTCAAACAGACGGCGCGGCGGAAGACGTCGATCGCCTCGCGAACGTGGTTTTCTTCGAGATAAGTGTACCCGACCTCCAGGAATGTCCAAACCAGTTCGGGGTTGAGTTCCATGGCCCGCTCGCACATCTCACGCGAGCGAGCGTGCAGACCGATGGCCGCATAGATGGCGGCCGCACCGGCGCAGATGCCGGCCGAGTCGGGCGACCGCCGCACCGCCTCGTCGGCGGCACGCTCGGCCTCGGCGCCGTCACCGGCGTCAGCACACGCCCGGGCCAAATCGAGCAGAAAGTCCGACGAGTTCGGAAAGATCCGCAACACCTCACGGAATGCCTTGGCCGCGGCGGCGAATCGTCCCCATTCCTCGTATAGCACGCCCAGGCAATGATAACCGATGCCCTCCTGCGGCTTAAGCTCGATGGCTCTAAGAAACGCCTGCTCGGCTTCGGTCCGCTGGCGGAGCATCTGGAGCGTGATGCCCAAGTGCAATTGGAAGCGGTAACTGGAAGGGTCGAGCTGCACCGCCTCCCGCAGCGAAATCAGCGCCTGTTCGTAGCGGTTGAGCATGAAGTGAGCGTGAGCCAGGTTGAAGTAGGCCTCGGCATGCGCGGGAGCCAGGCGAATCGCCTGCTCGTACACGGCGATGGCCTCCTCGTACTGCTCGGCCCCGCACAGCACATCGCCTTGCCGCAGCAGCATCTCGGCTTGGCCCAGGTCGGACGGTCCGCGGTCGTCTGTCATACTCCCTCCGCGAGGCAGCGATCCGTGAGACGTGCTCGACCAATGGATTGTCGTCCATCTTGCCGTCACCTTCAAGTCCCATCCCGGCGCGATTCGCCTGGTTCCAGTTGTTCTACACGTTTCTCGGCGGGACCTGCTTTGTGTTGGCGCGGCGGTGGACGGGGAGTATCCTGCCCAGCATCGCCAGCCACATGGGGGCGAACTTCTTCGCCTGGCTCGGCTGACCCAAGTCGACGCGTGCGAGCGTCACACAGGATCAGGAGACACCGCATGTCGAGCATGACCAGACGCAGTTTCATCGGCACGTCCATTGCGGCCGCAGGCACGGCCGGGGCCATCGGATCGCTCGCCAATGCCTCACCCGCAACCCTCCGCAAGGCCGTCGGTACCTCCATTCTCGGTGCCAATGAGCGCATCCGTGTGGGCGTGATCGGCACGGGCGGCCAGGGTCGTCACGACCTCATGACGTTCTTCAAGCACGACAAGACGCTGGACGTGCCGGTCATCTGCGACGTGGACGACGCCATGGTGGCTGAGTGCCAGAAGCTGTTGGCCGCCCATCAAAAGCCGAATGCCGATACGGTCAAGGACTATCGCAAGCTGCTCGATCGCAAGGACGTGGACGTGGTGATCATCGGCACGCCAGACCACTGGCACGCTCGCCAGGTCATCGATGCTTGCCAGGCGGGCAAGGACATGTACTGCGAAAAGCCCTTGGCCAACAGCATCGGTGAAGGCAAGGCCATGGTGGACTGGGTGAACAAGACGGGTCGCGTGCTGCAGATGGGCACGCAGTGGCGCATGAGCACGCACTTCGGCGAGGCGGTGAACTACGTGCAGTCGGGCAAGCTCGGCAAGATTCGACTGGTCCGTTGCTGGTGCGCGCTGGACTGGTTTAACCCCGTCGGGCATCACGAGGATGAGGACACGCCGCCGGGCGTCGACTACGACATGTGGCTCGGGCCGGCACCGAGCCGCCGATTCAATCGCGGCCGGTTCCATTTCAGCTTCCGCTGGTTCTGGGACTACGCGGGCGGGCTCATGACCGACTGGGGCGTGCATTTGCTGAACATCGCGTTGTGGGCCATGGATCCCAAGCCGCCGCAGCGCGTCGCCTCGGTGGGCGGCAAGTGGCTCTACCAGGATGATGCGGAAACGCCCGACACGCAGAACACGCTGTACGACTTCGGCGACTGGGGCCTGGTCTGGGAGCATCAGGCGTGCACGGGTCACGGGGCCGAGGGACGCGAGCACGGCGTGGCCTTCTACGGCGAGCACGGCACCGTCATCGTCGATGCCGGCAAGTGGGAAGTCTGCCCCGAGGCCAAGTCGAAGAAGAAACTTGAGCGGGAAGTACACCCCATTGCCGAGGATCCCGAGCTGTGTCGCGTCAAACTCGTGGCTGACTTCCTGGAGTGCTGCCGCACCCGCAGCAAGCCGACCATGAACGTGGAGGTCGGCCACCGCGTCACCACCGTTGCCCACCTGGGCAATCTCGCCCTGCGCACGGGCAAGAGCATCGAGTATGATGCGACGGCCATGCGCATCATCGGCAACGACGAAGCCAACCGGATGATCATGGCGCCCTACCGCGAGAAGTGGGCGCTGCCCAAGCCGTGAGCCTTGCGGTCGCGATTGCGACAGGCGATACGATAGCCGTCTCGGTCGCAGCGACCGTAATGAATGGACATCCGGGAACGAAACCAGTCGGCGGGGTTAAACCCCGCCGCTCGCTGGAAGATCGCAGTCGATACTGCTAGCGAGCCACCGGGCTTGCCCCGGCGGTCTCTTTACGTTTGCAGTACGCATGCGCTCGCGTTTGGAGGTTGAGGATGGGGCTTTGGCCCGAGTGGCAGTGGAACGAGATTCAACAGGTCGGCACCGATTATACCGACGTGGCCGAGGTGCAGCGTTACGAAAGCCGGATGCAACAGTTTCGGGATCTGGCCGCCGAGGACCAGGCCATCCTCGCGGAGTTGAATCTGCCCCCCAACGCCCGTGTGCTCGAAATCGGGACCGGCACCGGTCATTTCGCCCGCACGGCCGCCCGCGCGGGATGCACCGTCGTGGCTTTGGATGTCTCGCCGGTCATGCTCGAGTATGCCGCGAGCCGTGCACGGGAAGAGAATCTGACCTCTATCGAGTTTCGCCACGCCGGCTTTCTCACCTTCTCCTGTCCGCCGGCCAGCTTCGATGCAGCAGTCTCGGTGGCCGTCCTGCACCACCTGCCCGATCTGTGGAAGGCGGTTGCGCTGCACCGCGTCCACGAAGTGCTCAAGCCTGGCGGGCGTTTCCTCCTGCGCGACGTGGTGTTCTCGTGGGAGGGTGGGAACCACGCGGCGGCCTTCGACGGGTTCGTCAATGGTCTGCCCACCAGCATGCGGACCGAGGCGGCTCGGCACATCGCCAAGGAATACAGCACGCTCGATTGGATCATGCACGGCCTGCTCGAACGGGCCGGATTCAACGTGCTGCGGGCCGAACGCACACAGGCGAGTTTCGTGCACTATCTCTGTGAAAAGGCCGACTGATCGCCGCCGGTGGCGATGCGTTGTGGTGCAGGGATCTTGCCTGCACTTGCGCGCTGGAAGCGCATCACAACACGCCCAGAATTGGTCCGTTCGCAACTGAACAGTCGCAAGCGGCGGGTCAGAGACGCACCTCGGCAATCAGGCCGCGGTCGCGGTAGTCCTGCCAGGACGGGGCGACGATGCGACCGGGGTCCTGTCCGAACTTGTCGTACGCCATATTGAGATACGCCAGCGACGCCGGGTCGCGACCGAGCAGGTTCTGCAGGCACCACGAATCGCATGCCAATTGATCGACACTCGCAACCACGCAGGGCCGCTCGGCGATCCCGCCGATCTTGATGTCTTCCAGCCGTCCGCCCGTGGGACCGCTGGACATCATCACCCGCGTGCCGTCCACCACCACGAGCGTCGGGCTCATCATGAAGCCCAGGTCGCTGATGATGTCGTGGATGGCCTGGTGGAACTGGTTGCGCCGCCCGCCCAGCAGACCGTACCAGTTCTTCATGCTCATGGAGGCGTAGCAAAGGTTGTGATCCTTGATGGGCGGCACGCCGATGACCTTGTCGGCTCGCTCGAGCGGCTTGAAGAAGATGGGCCACGTGCCCAGTGCTTCGTTGCGGGAAGGGTTGGGCGTGCCGGGCCGCACCTGCACCGGCGCATCATGGGCGTTGGAGTGGATCATCACCTCGGCCCCGGCCTCCTCGGCGGCCTGGCGGATGCGGCTCTTGGCGAAACAGGCGGCCGGACTCTCGATAGGGTTGTCGGCCACGATCACCTTGCGGGCCCCGGCTTCGTAACACAGCTTCACCACCGCTCGCACGACATCGGGGTTGGTCGTGGCGCCGAGTTCCGGCCCGCGGTCGAAGCCGACGTTGGGCTTCACGCAGACGACGTCGCCCTTGTCGATGAATCGCTTCATGCCTCGCTCGGCGTCCAGTCCGAGCACGGCCCGGCGAACCATCTCTTCCACACGGTTCATGTCGCCGAACGCCACTGCGATGCGCGGCGCCGAGGCGGGGTAGTCCGCCTTGATCTTGGCGAAGTAATTCTTGAGTGTGATCGCCGGCGGCGGCTGCAGCCCGGCGTCGCCCTGAGGATCGTGCAGCCAATAAGCCCCGGCGGCGGCGAGCCCCGCGACAGCCACCGTCTGACCGCCCCGGATGAGCAAATCGCGACGGGAATATGCAGGCGAGACGCCGCGAGCAGCTTCCGAACGCGACTCCCCTGCCGATCCACCAGGCTCGTTCGAACGGATATCGGGTTTTGCGTTGCCGGATTCAGTATTCGCCACTTTCACCGCCCTCGCTGGATTCCTCACCGCCGGAGTATCCGCCTTCCCCGTAGGAACCGGAGGCATCCTCGCCGGCGTCCTGCTCTTCGTCCGATTCCATCTTCACGGCAGCCGCCGCTTCCGGATCGCCCGGGTCGTCGGCCGACAGCGTGTCGAACAGCGCCCTCGCCCGGCTCTGCACAAGCTGTTGATCCTCTCCATCATAGGCCCCGCCGAAGTACGGGCCCTTGTGGAAGGCGGCGCCGAACTTGCTTGGACGCCCCGGCATGGGTGTCTCGTACACGAACAGATCGCCGCCTGCGAGACTCTCCCGGGCGACTACCTTGTCGTACCGGGCGGTCGAATCGGCGAACCGGTCGAACATCGACTTGGCCGCCGCGGCGTCGACCGCTCGAGTGACATATATCTGCAACTTCTTGCCGTCGATCTCGTACCGGGCCGAATAGAGCCGCTGCAGGAATTCGTAGCCCAGCGCGTTGGTGGCCTGGTAGCTGAATGTATACGGCACGCGGCCCTCGGCAGGCAGCACGGTCTCAGCCCAGAACGGCTCGCCCGCATCAGCGATGGTCTCGGCGATGGCGGCGGCGATCCGCTTGGAGTTGTTCAACTCCGGTTCCCCGCCCTCGGCCGGGCCGAGCACGTTCACGTAATACTGCCCCTTCCAGAAGAACACGCTGGTACCGGAGACGTAGCCGTCCCGCCCCACCTCGATCGCCGCCGCCGACGGCACGCGCTCGCTCATGTAGATGCCCATGGCGTTGGCCGGAGCAGCCATGTCATACACGTACACGTCGTAGCTCTGCTGGGCCTCAGGATCGGCATACTGGCCGAACTTCAGATCGACCACGAAGAACGCACGGAAGGCCGATTCCTTCCCGTTGATCTTCTCGTACAGGTTCTCGGCATAGCGTTCGATGCGAGCCGGCGCGACCAGGCTGGTGCCCGGCACCTCGGCGAACCGGGCGGCGCCGCTCGTTCGAGTCCCGCCCACGGGGTCTGAGCTCTTCTCGGCGACGGCGGTCACCGCCGGCTCCTCGGGGAACGGCCCGTAAGCCAGTTGCAGCCCCGCCAGCGAACGAGCCAACGCTTCAACGTTCGCCCCCTGCCCTGCGGCCGCCTCGATCTCGGTGTAGTACCGGCCGGACCAGAAACCGGCCCGCCCGTCGGCCTGCCAACCGCCTCGCCCGGCAGACAACGGTCGGCTCCCTTCGGGGCGGCGAGCATCGCACGCCTTGGCCGCCGCCACCACATCGCCCAGGTCGGCGATAGTCGCGGTGCCCGTTTCATACGCCCGGGTGTAAATCCAGCGACCGTTCAAGCCCTTGACCGCCTCCACCAGCGCGGCGTCCACGCCGGCTTCACGGGCGGCGCCGGCATCGGCATCGCGCCGCAGTGCAAACGCTTTCGCGCCGGTCGGACTCGAAAGCTCGGAGCCCGGCGCTGCCGGCAGGAGGCTTTCTGCCACCCGCAGTTCCCGAGGCGGCGCGGGCGGCGGGAGGTTTTCCGGAGCGGCGACGAACAACGGCTTCTCCGAGATGCCGAACCAGCCCTTAGCCCTTTTCAATACAGGACTTGCGTTCACGATCCCGTTGAGCAGTCCTCCGGTCAGGAGGAAGACGCCGACGATGAGCAACGCCAGCGCCAGCACAAAGGCCCCGACCCGCTTCTCGGTCGGCTTGGGCTTACCGCGCATGTACCGTCGTGAGAAGAACGTGGGCATGGACGACCCCGGAAAGTACCCGCCAGTCGTTTCTGCGTCCCCCCGCGGCGGGGAAGACCACGGCCAATCTTATCCGCCCTCCGCCGCTGGGGTCAAAAACGGCGTGTTTAGCGGACGCAGGCGATTCGAGTGAATGAACGGGGCCGATCTGGGCGAAATATAAGCGTGAGCACAACGGCGGACGACAACCCGCCGCGACGGGCGAACCGGTCCAGTTCAAAGGGGGACGTTTCGATGTGGATTTTGCGGGCAGGCTTCATCGCGTTGGCAATCGCCGCCGTCGGCGGATGCGGCGTCCAGGGCCATTGGACGCTCGCGAAGGTCCAACCGGCCATCGGCAACGAAGGCTTCACCATCGCTCGGGCCAGCTTCTATCCCAACGACAGTTTCGAAGCCTTGGCGGTCCGGGACGGCCAGACCATCAAAGCCAAGGGAACCTACGACTACTGCTGGTGCCGCGAGGAACTCGTCCTGAACATGGGCGACGAGACCCGGGTCTACAAGGCCTCGCGCAAATCCTGCACCCGGCTCGAGATCACGGAAACGACGCCCGAGGGTGAGAAGATCACCGCGGTCATGAAGCAGGTCGAATACGCCGACCGGAACGCCGACTGCCGACGAAAAGCATCCTGCTGCTGCCCTTGATGCGTTCCTCACCACGCGGTCGCCCCGCACAACAAACATCGCTTGCGGCCTTGCGAAATTGCTGCAACGGTGACGCTCACATCCGCCGCGTCCGGTCCCGGGTGCTCGCATCCTCGCCGCATCTCGACACGCCTCGCGGGAATTTGACACTCCCCTTGTTCCCGGATAAGAGATAAACGTCGAGAGTGTCGGAGCTTGTCGCCGCGCGGGGTAAGAGGCCCGGCTCGTCCCGGACCAGGATTCGTGATCGCGATGTTGACGTCAAGCCTGGCCCTGTTGGGCCGATTCACCTTCGTCCAGCTTTCCGCGCTGGGAGAGTTCGCGGTGTTCGTAGCCCAAACGGTGGCCCGAACTCCCCCGGCGCTGGTACGCCGGCGCGATCTGAGCCGCCTTGTGCCGCAGGGCTACACGATCGGTGCTTTGAGCGTACCGGTCATCCTGGTCACCGGAACCTTCGTGGGCATGGTGCTGGCCGTGCAAGCCATCGAGCAGTTCAAGGCCGTCGGGCTGGCCAGTCGCATGGGTGTGATCGTCAGCCTGTCGGTCGTGCGCGAACTGGGGCCGGTGTTGGCAGGCGTCATGCTGGCCGGCCGTGTCGGCGGAGCGCTGACCGCCGAGCTGGGCACCATGAACGTCACCGAACAGTTGGACGCGCTGCGATCCATGGGAGCCGACCCCATGCGCGTGCTGGTCGTCCCGCGTTTCGTGGCCTGCGTCGTGCTCACCCCCATCCTGACGCTGTATTGCGATCTCATGGGCGTGCTGGGCGGATGGTTCATCAGCGTGCCGGTTTTCGGCGTGTCCAACCAGGATTACTGGGGGTTCACCAAGTCAGCTCTCGAAACGTGGGACGTGGGCAGCGGCTTGTTCAAGAGCGTGCTGTTCGGGGCCACCATTGGGCTGATCTCCTGCTACAAGGGGTTCCATTGCCGCCCGGGTGCCCAGGGGGTGGGTCAGGCGTGCACCGAATCGTTCGTGAGCGGGTTCGTGGTCATCCTCATCCTCGACTTCTTTGCCGCCCTGCTGCTTAAAAACATCTACGAGTCGATTTGGGGCTTTAAAATGGTCTTTTAGGCCTTCGCCTTCGGTCCCGCGCGAGAGAATCCGTGTCCCAGACGAGCCAACCGATTGTCGAACTGCGAGCGGTCGAAAAGAGCTTCGGCCCGCTCCACGTGCTGCGCGGCGTGGATCTGGCCCTGGAGCGCGGCAAAGCGACGGTGATCATCGGTGAGTCCGGAACCGGCAAGAGCGTGCTGCTCAAGACCATGCTGGGGCTGATTCGGCCCGATGCGGGCCAGGTGTTCGTGGACGGCCAGCGAATCGACAACATGCGCGAGCGCGATCTGGTCAAGATTCGCCGGCGGTTCGGATACCTGTTCCAGATGGGAGCGTTGTTCGACTCGCTGACCGCGGGCGAAAACGTCGCCTTCCCGCTGGCCGAGCACACCAAGAACTCGAAAGAGCGAATCAACCAGATCGTCGCCGAAAAACTCGCCTTGGTGGGACTCGACGGCATCCAGCACAAGCGCCCGGCCGAACTGTCCGGCGGGCAGCGAAAGCGAGTGGCTCTGGCCCGGGCCATCGCTTTGGATCCCGACATCGTGCTCTACGATGAGCCGACGACCGGACTCGATCCCATTCGTTCGGACTCCATCAACGATTTGATCATCAAACTCAAGAACGAGCTGTCCATCACCAGCGTGGTGGTCACGCACGACATGACCAGTGCGTTCAAAGTGGCCGACCGCATTCTCATGCTCCACCGCGGGCACTTCATCGCGGACGGCACACCGGACGAGATTCGCAACAGCGAGGACCTGCGGGTTCGACGCTTCATCACCGGAGATGCCGACGCCGGCAGCGACGAGCAACCGGTTCAGGAGACGTTGCTATGACCGATCAAAGTCGCAACGCAGTCATCGGAGTCTTCACGCTCGGCGGATTGTTCTGCCTGGGCGCGCTGATCATGCTGTTCGGCGAAACGCGCGGACTCTTTCAGCAGGAGTATCCGATCCGGGCCAAGTTCGCCACCGACAAACCCCCGAACATTCGCCAGGGCACGGAAGTGACCATCGCCGGCGTGCCCGTGGGCAGCGTGGGCAAGATCGAACTGGTGGATGTGGACGCCCCCGGGCGAGGCCTGTACGCCAGCCTGTGGGTGTCGCACAAATATGGCGTGCCGCGAGGCTCCGTGGCTCGCGTGGTCATGCCGCTCATGGGCCAGCCGCGGATCGATATCCAGCCCCCCACCGGCGTGGTGGATCCCCAGCACTTGCCCCGCGACGGCACGGGCGAGATTCGCGGCGAGGTCGTCAACCCGCTCGAAAGCGTCATCGATCCCAAACTCATGGGAACGCTCGACAAGACGCTGGAGCAGATCGGCCAACTCGCCGCCGCGTTGACGCCGGCGGCCGATGCCTTCACCGATCTGCTCGAGCGGCGTCCGATCGACCAGGTCGAAAGTCCCGAGGCTGCCATCCAAGGCGTAACGGCCAATCTTTCCACCGCGATCCAGCGGCTCTACAACGTGCTGACCCACTTTGACACCGTGCTGGGCGACCCGGCGGTGCAAAGCAACGTCAAGCTGGCGGTGGACAACTTCCGCGTGGCCAGCGAGGGCGTGAAAGCGGCCGTGGAGGATCTCAAGCTGTTCAGCGAACAAGCCCGCTCGGTTGCGGCGGCTGCCCGCGGCACGATGGACAAGGTGGACCAGACGGTGGTCATGACCCACCAGCACATCGACGCGCTGGGCCGCAAGCTAACCACCGACGCCGACAAGCTGTCGCGGCTGCTGGACTACTTCCTGGCCGTCGGTCAGCAACTCGCCGAGGGCGAGGGCGCGGCCGGAATGTTCCTGCGAGACACCAAGCTCTACGACGAACTCCTGTTGACGTTCCAGCGAATGAGCCAGGTGGCGGCCGAGATGCAGACGCTGATCAAGCAGTGGCAGACGCAGGGCGTGGGACTCAAGCTGAAATAAGCCCGCGGGCGGCCCCCGCGGAAACCTGGTGAGGCGTCGCTGCATCCGCCGGCCCGGCGGGACGGTAAGTACGGTAAGAGGCACGCTTGTGGCGCCGGCCGCTCGCGGTTACCTTTGAGACCGCGCCCCGGAGGCGCCCCAAGACGGACGGCATGCCCGGCCCGGTCTGGGCCAGACGAGGCAGAATTCATCATTGCAGGAGAAGAACATGAGCAGAATGACCCGTCGTACGTTCATCGGGACCGGCTCGGCCGCTCTCGCCGCCGCCGCTTCCTTGCGGACCATGGTTTCGGCCCGTGCCGCCGGCGCCAACGAGAAGCTCAACGTCGCCCTGATCGGGTGCGGCGGGATGGGCCGCTACAAGCTGGGCAACTTCTGCGACTCCAAGCAGTGCAACGTCGTGGCGGTCTGCGACGTCGACGACAAGCAGATGAACGAGGCGGTCGCCCTGGTGCAGGCCAAGCTCGGTACGAAGCCCGAGAAAATCAAGGACTTCCGAAAAGTCCTGGAGCGCAAGGACGTGGACGCGGTGATCATCGCCACGCCCGACCACTGGCACGCCATCCCCATGATCCTGGCCTGCCAGGCCGGCAAGGACGTCTATTGCGAGAAGCCTTGTTGCCACAACATTCGCGAAGGTCAGGCCATGCTGGCGGCAGCCCAGAAGTACAACCGCGTGGTGCAGGTCGGCACGCACCAGCGCAGTATGCCGCACATCCAGGCCGCTCGTGAGTTCGTCCAGGCGGGCAAGCTCGGCCTGATCAGCATGACCAACACGTACACCTACGGCAATAACTACCCGACCAACCTGGGCAACGATCCCGACGGTCCGGTGCCCGAAGGCGTCGATTACGACACCTGGCTCGGGCCGGCACCGAAGCGGCCGTTCAATCGCCGGCGGTTCCACAGCACATGGCGCTGGTACTTCGATTACGGCTGCGGCATGGTCGGCGACTGGAACGTGCACCTGCAGGACATCATCATGTGGAGCCTCGGCGTGCAGGCCCCGAACGCGGTTTCGACCTCGGGCGGTCATCTGCTGCTCGAAGACGATCGCGACACGCCCGACGTCATGCAGGCCGTCTACGAGTTCGGCCCGGTTCCCAAGCTGGCCCCCAAGGGCTTCGTGCAGACCTACACCATGCGCAAGACCAGCGGCAAGCCCTGGAGCTGCGGCGGCTACGGCATGGACCTGCACGGGACCAACGGCTACATGCATATGGAACGCGGCGTGTGGCGGCTCGAAGCCGATCGCGAGGATTGGGACAAGGCCGCCATGGGCCAGGACAGCCCGTTCCGCATCGAAGGCTTCAAGAAAGAGGCGCCCGGCGCGGATGGTGAAGCCCACCTGGCTCACGTGTTGGATTTCATCCAGTGCGTGCGAACCCGCAAGGCTCCCATCGCCAACATCGAGTCGCATTATCACAGCGTGGTGAGCTGCCACTTAGCGAACGTCTCGCTGATGGTCGGCCGCAAGATCTTCTGGGATCACAACCGCGTGCTCTGCTTCAAGGACCGCGAGTTGACGCAGCAAGACACCGAGGCCAACAACTACCTGGGCCGCGAGTACCGCAAGGGCTTCGAGCTGCCTAAGGTCTGATCGGTAGAACGAGCGCATTACCAGCCGCGACCGTGAGCAGGCGGGTGACTTTGACCAAAACGTCACCGCCGGCTCGCGGTCGCGGTGTATTAAGAGCTCGAAGCTATAAGCTGTAGGCTATAAACCAGACTCTTGACAGCTGACAGCTGATAGCTCTGTCTCATTGATATCCGTAGTTGGTCCAGCCGCCGCGGGGGGGGCGCCGCGGCTCCGGCCGGCTCGGCGCGGCTTGATCAGTTTTGGCGGGCGGCGAGGCGACGGCAGCCGAGTCCGCCGCCACCAGCGTCGCTGGATCGGTGTCCTGCAGTTCATGCCCGTTGAAGAACGTTCGCAAATCCATGTTGTTAGCATGGATGATTGCCCGCAGGCGATTGGCGTCCGCCAGCGATTCGCGATTGGCTGTGAAAAAGCTCTCGATCTTCCGCCACCCCGGCAGGACCACGCAGTGCTCCCGGTATGTCGTCGCCGGTCCCTGCTGGAGGATGACGGTCAGCATGTGGTTGTCGCCGTAGGCTCGCTCATCCACGTCTTTGTCGCCCACGCCGACGAGCAGGTTGGGGAACTCCCGCTTGAAATCGGCGAGCATGGCCCGCTTGTACTCCTCCTGCTTCCAGCACGCTTCGAACCGCGATGCGTGCAGAATAGGCCCGGGGGGAAAGCCGTGCACCTCGAGCCACACCCGCGTCTTCTCGTGCAGCCAGCGGGGCCGGGCGCTCAGGTAGACGATTCCGTAGTGAGCCGCCATCGCTTGCACGGCCGTCGGCGAGTACTCGATGTGAGGAGACTCGTAGTCCAGGTCGGTCAGGAAGAGAGAGCCGTAGTCAGTAGCCGAGATGGTCTCATCCACGTCGATAGCCACGGCCGTTCGGCTGGGGTCCCACTGGAAAATGCGCCCCTGCGCACGCAGGTTCTCCTGACCGATGGTGGCCCGGACCACGTAACTCGACGCCGGCTCGGGCACCTCGCCGCGGATCGAGGCCATGCCGTCGGCGTCGGTCTTCGCGGCGCCGATCCGCTTGCCATTGACGATGAACTCGACGTCCGCGCCGGCGACGCCCGTCTTGCCGAACCGGCGGTCGATGGACATCACGAAACGGGCTGACTGCCCGGGCGCCATCACCACGTCGTCAGCCGTGATGATGGGCATGCCGCAACCGCTGATCGCGAGAAGGATGGTCGGCAACAGCAGGCCGGTACTCCTGACGCCCCGCATTCGGTTCCAACCTCCCGGTAAAATCCTTTCAGTCCTTCGGATGAGCGGCCTACCACGCCACGACTGCCGCATCACTCACTCATGCAAGGATATCCGCGCCGGCACGACGGGAGACCGGAACCCATCCCGATCCCTCGATCAATGAGAAAATTAGCGGACGTACGGATGCGTCCCTGGGGAATATGACGGATCGGCGCATGTCCTGGTTCAGCCTGAAATGGAGAACCAGCCTTCCTGAGTTACACCTGTCCGGGAGACCGTCTCCCGGCATCGAACGTTTCTCCCGATCCCGTTGCTCGCGGCTGTGCCGCGAGGGATTTA
>Ga0116165_1000815_pt1 | contig 25875 bp, 25 predicted proteins | sample AD_JPNMR1_MetaG_FD_89885 | JGI IMG/M metagenome (GOLD analysis project Ga0116165, IMG submission 89885) | Active sludge microbial communities of municipal wastewater-treating anaerobic digesters from Japan - AD_JPNMR1_MetaG | ecosystem: Engineered > Bioreactor > Anaerobic > Digestate | place...
AAAAGAAAATATTTCTCTTTCTAAACTTATTTGTTATGTATTACAAAAGTTTGCTGATAGAGTGAAGAAAAGATACTGTTTTGGTGTCGAGGATGATAACAGTTATGAAAGAATAGAGGCAGAGGCATCCATTCATTTTTATATTCCAAAAAAGGAATATAGATTCTTGAAGAAAATTCATGCTGATTTAAATTTTTTCAGCATGGCAAAATTGATTAGAGCAATTCTTGAAGTTTTCATTGAGGAATATGAGAGAATGGGGATGATTGGGTTTGAGAAAAAGTGTGGAATAATAACATTAAGGTTATTCTTAAAAATAATAAAAATTAAAAGATGGTGGAAGAGCAGAGAATTGTCCCACTTCCACGGGAATACTACGCCATTTTATAAGGCTATATATAATAGTTGTTACCAGGTAATAGGTTTTGAGACCTATTATTGATAAAATTTATTAAACATTTTATTAAAAAATAAATAAGATTATTATCATATTTCTCTCAAAAAAAATAACCTTTCGATAACTCTATCATTTTGATTTCTTGAAAATAAAATTTTACATATACTTTTTAAAAAATGTATTTTGTTGGATATATTATAACTATTATTTGTTAAAAAATAAATTTTTATTATAAGTTTAAAAATAATATTGACACTTATTCTGTTATATGATTAAATATATAAAAAAGATTTAGTTTTTATTGATTGAAGGATAAAATTATATGAAGGCAGAATGGATAAATCCTTTTATTTCTAATGCAATAGAAGTTTTTGAGCAGATGGCTAATCTGCGACTCGAAAAGACAAATTTAACAGTTAAAGAGGATCCTACTCCCTCTAATGATATTTCTATCATAGTGGGGATTGCTGGTTTTATTCAGGGGCAGGTGGTTTATAGTCTGAAAGAGCATACTGCTCAAAGAATTGCTCAGGCTCTTGCTCCAAAGAGTACTACAAAGATTGATAATGCTTTTATAGAATCATCCATAGCAGAGGTAGCAAATATTATAACTGGTAGAACAACAATTCAATTATCTGGTCAGGATAAGATTCTTCATATTACTCCTCCCACAATTATAATAGGAAAAGATTATACAATAAGTTTTGTAAAATTAAAGACAATTGTCGTAAATCTTTCTTCAAGATTTGGAACAATTGAGGTAAATATTGCAATTAAAGAGGGTGAGTTGTAATAGTAATTTTAAATTTATTGTATAATAAATGTAAATAAGTGTAAATTTATGTCACAATTGTTTTAAAGAAAGAGCCTAATGGGACAAGAAAGGCGGCATAAATTTTTCTTTGTATTAATTAGCAGAGAGATTTACTATCATTGTATTTTATCGTGTGAGTTTAGTATATGCTTTTAAAATCCGATAAATTTAAAAATATGATTATGACTTAATGGAACTAATGTGAAAAGATATTATTTAGTTATAACATTTTTATTAATAATTTACTTTTCATATTCTCAACAGGAGATAAAAGAGATTTTTGTTTCAAAGATAAATGTTACTCAGTCTGATAAAAAAATTTTAATTGAATGGGAGAATCCAGAGAATTTTTCTGATTATCTTAATATTTATAGATCAAATTCAGTTATTAATTCTTCACAATCTTTAAAAAGTGCTACTCTAATAGCCACTCTTAAGAATCTTGAAAATAGCTATATAGATACCCCAGATTATGGTGAATATTATTATGCAGTAATAATAATGAATAGAAAAGATGAGAGAGAGAATCTTATATTTATTCCATTTAGAAATTATACTACTACACCAGTAGTTATAACAAAAGAAGAGAGATGGGAAATTATAAGATTTTCTGCACAGTCAAATAATAAAAATATATCTTTGGAATGGGATTATAAGAGTGATTCTGATAAGAAAAATATGGTAATGATTTATAGAAATATTGTTCCAATTACTGATGACGAAATTTTAAAAAATTCTATAAAAATTGCTTCTGTTGATATAGATGATAAAGGCTATATTGATTATCCAATAGCAAATATTAATTATTATTATGCAATATTTGTTGTTGGTGAGCAGAATAAGAAGTATCAGCCAAATGTAAATATTACTATAGAGCCGGTTTGTATAAAAGGAGCAGGTGGGGTCTTTTTTGATTTTTCTATTGATAATTTTACTCCATTGCCTATTTTGTCTTTATATAAGGATCCAGCCACTGGTAAAAATTTTAAAGATCCTCAAATTTTGAAAGTCCCTCAATTAATAAAGTATAATCAACGAGTAGAAAGTATTATTTCAAATGATAAGAAGAAATTTTCTGATATATATGATGAATGTAAAAAAAAGTATAATGAGATGATTATACCTTTACAATTTCATATGTTAAATGATGAGGAACTTTTTGAGCCAAAGGATTATAAGATTGAGTATAATAGATCGATCTCTCTTATTAAAACTGGGGATTATAATAATGCCTTAAAAACTCTTGAAGAAATTTTAATAGAAAATCCCCCAGATTATTTAAAAATAAGAATTGCTTATTACATAGCAACAATTTATTATATAACAGAAGATTATTATAAATCGTATATATACTATATGTTATGTTTTCAGTATTTTAGAAAAGAGACTCTTCCATATATCAATTCTATAAGTAATATTTTATTTCCTCAATTAGAAAGATAAAATTTGACTTTTCTTACATATTTTATTAAATTTAAGATATAGAGATTTAAATATCTCAAAATATAATCTAAAAAAGGAGGTAAATATGGAAGTATCAAGTATTGAAAACTATTATGCCTCGGTTGCAAATAATAATATAGAGGCTGTTTCAAATTCTTCTTCGATAGAAGAGACTTCTTTGCCTCCAGCAGAACCAGGAGTTGGGCAAAATATAGATATTATTGGATAGATTTGAATTTATAGTCTGTTTGAAGAAGAGTAGATGAGAATTCAAATAATTCCATTTCATTTTTATCAGCAAGGTTTGGAAAGAGATATCTTACTACTTCTAAAAGATTAGAACATTTTTTTATTCCAAAATGCCCAATATAATTTTGAATATTATGAGTTATAATGTCAGAACTTGTAAGATAGTAAATTTTATCATAAGGTATTTTTAGAGTCTTCCAGAATCTGAATAATAACCATATATGAGGAAATATCATACTATTTTCATCTGTATTATTGAATATGTAGACAATCCCTTTTAATTTATTTAACTTAGAAGATAAATAATGCATAAACATAAGTTTTAATTGTGAGATTTTTTCTTTTTCGAGTGTTCCAGTAATATCAATAAAAAAAATATCTTTATTTTCATAAAAATTTATTATATATTGTGAAATTTGTTTTTTTTGTTCTAATTTTTTTATATTCTCATAAAAAGTATTTATCTCTTTAAATAGATTTTCTGGATTAAAATCGAATAGAATATTGCTTATATTATTTTGAAATAATATATCAAAAATATATTCATTTTTATCTTCTATTAATGCCACAAAAATCACATTTTTATTAAATTTTTCTCTTAAATCTTTAAGAGTATCCTCTAATGAGTGAATATCAATGTTACCAAATATTAATGCTATCTCTATATTAAGCCTAAAATAATCTTTTGGATCTAATTTATTTATATTAAAAACAGAGATCCCCTTTTTTTGAAAAAATAGCTCATAAAATTCTACTGTTTTATTTTCACCGACAAGTAAAAGATTTATGTTACTACCCTCTATTTTTATAAGAATTAAAAATCTTATTTTCTATAATTATATATTATTTCTTTTATTTTTTCAATATTTAAAATATTTCTTTTTTAAAAAAATAAAATTTTTTACAAAGTATAAATAATTAATAAAAAAGAGAATCATAGAAAATGTAAAATAAGTATTATATATATGTAAAAATAAGTAAATAAGTAGGACAATTGTTTAAAGATAAAAAAAGAACAATAATTTTTTCTATCTTATAAAAAAAATTATTTACGATTTATAAACTTTTTGCTATATAGCCTTATATGAGTAACGATATTAAAAATAAAATTGAAAAGAGTTATAACCTCATTGATATAAAGGGAAATGAAATTCAGAAGACTCTCTTTTTTAATATTGGTAAAAAAGAGATTTTGCCAGGACAATTTTTTATGTTAAATTATAATATCTCGCAAAGGCCTTTTTCTGTTTCTCATTATGATGGGAATATTATTGGCTTTACAATTATGGATAGGGGAGAGTGTTCTAAAAATATGCTTCAAGCAAATATTGGGGATTATTTTGGGCTTACAGGACCTCTCGGAAGCTATTTTAAAATTAAATCTGAAAAGAGTGTATTATTAGTTGGTGGGGGAATAGGAATTGCTCCAATCTATTTTTTAGCAAATAGTCTTAAAAATAAAAATATAAAAATTGATATTTTGTTTGGTGCAAGAAATATTAAAAACTTTGAGTTTTCTTTTGATTTAGATTTGAATGTTTCTTATTATACAGATGATGGGTCGTACGGGAAAAAAGGTTTTGTCACTATGGATTTAGAAGATATTATAGGCAGAAATAATTATGATGCTCTTTATCTTTGTGGACCAGAGAAAATGATGGTTAAAGTGATAGAAATAGCAAAAAAAAGAATTAAAAATATTCAACTATCTATGGAAAGATATATGAAATGTGGTGTAGGTTTGTGTGGTTCGTGTGTACTTGATGATATAGGTTTAAGAGTTTGTGAAGAAGGTCCTGTTTTTTCTTATTTTGATACAATTATTAACTGTAAAGAATTCGGAGTTTATCATAGGGATCAGTATGGAAGAATCGAAAAATAGAATAGCCATAGTTAATGGTAATATTTTTATTAAAAAGAGATTTGTTAAAGGAACAATTTTTATAGAGAATAAAAAAATAAAAAAGGTAATAATTGGCGAAAAGATAGAAACAGAGAAATTAAAAAAATATAAAGTTATTGATGCAAGTGATTCTTTTGTCTCCTATGGTTTTTTTGATCCACATGTTCATTTTAGAACTCCGGGACATACCTACAAAGAAGATTGGAAAAGTGGTTCAAGGGCTGCATTAAATGGTGGTTTTACATATGTCATGGATATGCCAAATAATACCCCTTCTGCTACAACTTATGAGACTTTAAAAGAGAAAAATAGTATAGCAAAAAGAGATTCTCTTGTTAATTATGGTTTTTATATAGGACTTTCTGATAAGAATACTTATGAATTAAAAGATATTATAAAAAAATGCCGAAAAAATAAGATAAATGTTCTTGGTATAAAAGTTTATATAGGTTCCTCAACCGGTGATCTTCTTATTAAAGATTTTAGATTTGTAAGACCTGCATTAGAGATTGGAGAATATGTTTTATTTCATTGTGAAGATGAGAGGACTCTTCAAAAATTTAAAAATATTAAATATATAGATGTCTCTTCTCATAATTTAAAAAGACCTCCACTTGCTGAGATAGAGGGATTAAGAAAGATAATCCATTCTGCTATTTCTATTAAAGAAAAAGCAAAAATTTATATATGCCATGTCTCCTCAAAAGAGTTTTTAAAGGAGATATTGAAATTTAAAAAGAAAGGATTTAATATAATTACGGAAATAACCCCTCATCATCTTTTTCTTTTTTTATCTGGAATTGATAAGTCAAATATATATAAAGTAAATCCTCCTATTCGAACTTTACAGGATGTAGAGTTTTTAAGAGAGGCCTTTAATAAAGGAAATTTTAATATTATAGGTACTGACCATGCTCCTCATCTTTTAAAAGAAAAATTTAGTGATAATTCTCCCTCTGGTTTTCCTGGCTTAGAGAGTGCTTTTTATGTTTTAATGGATTTATATAAAAGAAGATTAATTGATCTTGAAATGATATTTAAATTATTAACAAGAGGGTATAAGATTTTTAATATTCCTAAAAGAGGGAGTATTAAAAAAGGCAATTTTGCTGATATTGTTATTATAAAAGAAAAAGAGTTTATATTTGAAGCAAAAAATTGTTATACAAAGTCTGATTTTTCACCTTTTGAAGGATTAAAAAGTGATTATACTGTAGATACTGTAATAGTAAATGGGAGAATTTTGAAAGAGAATGGCAAGATTCTGGAATAGATATTGAACAGAGTATTTTTTATTGAAAATTTTTGGTGAACAATTGTCTCATGTTTTAATATATTGTTAGTTATATTAATATATTTATTTTTTAAAAATGTAAAAAAATATTAAAATCTAATTTTAGTTGTAAAGGATTTTTTCATAAATTTTGTGATTAATATATAGAATCTTTTATATTTTTAGGAGGAAAAAATATTATGAAGAAAAAATTTAATTTTATGATTGGAGAAGATCTTGAAAATAATCTCATTATTTATTGTAAAAAGAAAAAAATAAGTTACAATTTATGTGTAAATTATATTATAGAATTAATGTTACCTTTAATAAAAAAAATTCATTTTTTTTCAGAAGAAGACAATTGCAAGTATCAACAAATAAAAGCAACTAAAAAAATAAGAGCTTACATAAAAGAAGATATTTACAGAGAATTAAAACTTGTGCATTCTAATCTTAATTTTTATAGTATGGCTATTCTGGTAAGAATGTTATTAGAGACATTTTTTTTATGGTTAGAAGAGGCACAAGAAGATGAAAAAATGGTAATTTCGAAAATAAAACTATTAGAAATGGATATTAATTGTAAGTGTTATAATAGTGGTTATGTTATAATTAAAAATCAATTAAAAGAAGAACAATTGTCTCATGATTCCACCAAACCTGCTTTATCAATTTATTATAAAAAAAATTTTTCAATATATAAATTAGTATTATTATTATAATGTTATCATTATTATTTTTAAATTACTATAATAATTACGATAATATAAAAAAGGCTGCCATAAAAATGGCAGCCTTTAATTTAAAATTAGTTATTATTGTGCATCTGCAGTAGCATCGCTTGTTGTATCTACTGGTTGTTCAACAGTAGTAGTTGTAGTAGCATTATCTTTTTTACAAGCTGGCATTAAAACTACTGATAAACCTAATACAACAACAATAAATAAAGCTATTAATTTTTTCATATATAAAACCTCCTTATCATAGAAAAGATAATATAAAAAAAAATATTTTTTGTCAATATATTATTAAAAAAAATTAATCTTTTTTTAATATTTTTTGGTTTAACATTTTGAAATTACTTATATTTTAAGGTAAATTTGTTAAGAATTTTTCATTTATTCTCTAAAAATAATAAAGAGGAATTTGAAATTTATATAAAAAACAAAAATATAATTGATTTTTTTTAAAATATAAGTTATTAATATAAAATAAACTTTATTTTTAAGGGAGATAAAAAATGACAAAGAATGAAGCAATAATTGATGTTCTTGCAAATTTTGCTTATATTGATAATGAAATAGCAAAAGAGGAGGCTCAAAAGATAAAAGAAATTGCAAAAAAGATGAATATTAATGATGTTAATATTGATAAGATGATAGAAGATGTTGAAAAAGAGGCACTTGATAATGAATTAACAAGATATTCTAAAGCAATTGCCTTACTGACAGAATCTCTAACAGAAAAGGAGAAAATTGATTTTTTAAAAAAGGCAGCAGAGGTAATTACTGCTGATGGTAAAATAATGAATAGTGAATTTATAAAATTAGAACTTCTTGCTAAAAATTGGGGTATTGATTTAAAAAAGGCTCTGTGATTTAATGATAATAAAATCCCTTGAAATAGAAAATTGGAGAAAGATTGATAGATTAAAAATTGACTTCTCAGATAAAGTAAATGTTGTATATGGGCCTAATGAGAGTGGAAAGTCTACTTTATTAGAAAGTATCTATTTTGCTTTTTTAGAGGATTTTACCAGTCAAAAAGAAGATATTAAAGAGATAATTCCTATTGGGACAAAGGTTTACCCTTTTGTTAAGATTTCATTTTTAATAAACAATAAAAAATATATTCTTGAAAAGAAATTTTTATCTCAATCTTATGCTAAATTAAGTGAAGAGAGTAATGGAAATATAATAGCAATCTCAGAAGGTAAGAGTGTCTCTTCTGAGATAGAAAAATTAATTGGTATTGATAAAAATTCTTTTAAATATCTTCTTGATCTTTTATGGATTAGGCAGGGGAAAAATGTAATTGATAATTTACTTAAAAATAAAGAGCTCATTAATATCAGTGGTATGGTTAAAGAGATTCTTTTTTCAGAATTTCTTACAACAAATAAAGAAAATGAGAAGTTTTTTAAGGAGATAAAAGAAGAATTAAAAAATTATATTACAGAGAAGAAAGGAGATATTAAAAAAGAGACTTTATTATATAAATTGTTGGAACAAGAAAAAGAAAAAGAGGCAAAATTAAATGAGATTAATAATAAAATTATAAATTTAGAAAAACTAAGTAAAGAGGTAGATGAATTAAAGAATGAAATAGAAAAAATAGAGACATTATTGAATCAAAAAGAAATCTATTTAAGTGATCTTGAGAAAAAAAGAGTAGAATTAGAAAAATTTAATAGAGTAAAGATAGAGTATGAAAATTTAAATCAAAAATTTAACAAATTTAATAGTAATTTATTAGAAATTGAGAAGTGTTCTTCTTTATTAAAAAAGGCAAAAGAAAAGAGAATAAATTTATTAAAAAACAAAAAAATATTATTAACTAAAAAGTTTAATGAATATAATGAAATTAAAAATAGATTAGAAAATTTTAATGAAGAAATTAAAAATTTAGCAGAGATAAATATAGATGATATAAAAAGGGTAGAGGATTTAGAAAAAGAGAATGAGAGATTAGAAATAAAATTGAGTTCTTCAAGAATTAATTTAGAAATAATTCCTTTAAAAGATCAGGTTATATTTAATATAAAAAAAGATAAAGAAGAGGAAAAAAAGTTTAAAATTAATAAAAATTTAAATATAAAGGCTAACAAAATAATAAAAATTTCAACAGAAGACTTTAAAATTGAGGTAAGTGGACCTTTGAATGAGAAAGAATTTGAAGAATATCTTGAAAAGATTGAAAAAAATTCAAAAGATATTTTCAATATTTTAAAAAAGTATAATGTTTTAACTCTAAATGAATTAAAAGAAAAATTCAATAAAAGAAAAGATCTTATATCAGAAAGAGATAATTTGAACTCCTTTTTGAAAAATTTTAATAACTCATTGATAGAAGAATTAAATTCTTTTTCAGATATAGAAATAGAAAAAGATTATATTCCTATTTATAACGATATTTATGAGATTGATAAAAAATTAACAGAAATACAACAGGATATTTTAAAGAATGAGACAATTGTTAAGAAATGTGAGGAAGATAATAGATTACTATTTGGAAATTTAAATAAAAATGATTTTGAGAACTCTCTTTTTTCTAAGAAATTGGAGTATGAAAGTTTAAGCAATTCTTTAAAAAGATTATCACCAGAGGATATAAATGATTATGATAAAATTTTAACTACCATAAATAGAATTAAGATCGAGAAAGAGAATTTATCGAAAGAAAAAGAAAAAAAATCAAATGAGAAGAGTAAAAAAGAGGGAGAATTAAATATTTTTTCAGAATATATTAAAAATAAAAGAGAAATTGAGGATGAATTAATTAAAATAAAATCAAATTTAAAAAATGAATATTTAAATTATTATTCTTTAAGAATACTTGAAGAAATAATAGAAAATAAAAAGAAAGAAATAGAAGAAAATATTTTTAAGCCTTTAGAAGAGAGAATTTCAAAATATTTTAAAAAAATCACCCCTTTTTATGAAAAGATAAGAATTTCAAATGATTTAAGAATATCGGATAAAATAATTGTATCTTCTAATAATGAATTAAAGATAGAAAATCTTTCTTATGGAACAAAAGAGCAACTCTATTTTTTATTTATATTTTTATTAGCAGGTACGATTTCAAATAAAAAAGAGAGTCTACCTGTTATACTTGATGATAGTTTTGTAAATACAGATCTAACAAGATTGAAAGAAATATTAAAATTAATAAAAGATAGTAATATTCAATTTATTATTTTTACCTGTGATGAATCTAATTATAAAGATCACAATTTTAATATGATAAATATACTGGAATTGAAGAATAATTAAGGAGCATAGAATTATTTTTTTTGTAGGACAATTGTTTATATGTTACTTTTTGAGAATCAATGTTAAAGTTTATGCATTTCTTTTTTATGATTTTATTTTTAAAATAGAATTTTTATTCACAAGTTTAAATTTTTTGACAAATTTAAAAAAATTAATTATATTTAAACCAAATTTTTAAAGGAGTTTGTATGTTTAAAGGAATCTATACTGCGATTATCACCCCTTTTAAAGAGGATGGTGGTCTTGATGAAGAGGCATTAAGAAATTTAGTAGAGGAGCAGATAAAATCTGGTGTTGCAGGTATTGTTCCATGCGGTACCACTGGAGAATCACCAACTCTTAATTATGAAGAGCATAATAGAGTTATAGAAATTGTTATTGATCAGGCTAAAAAGAGATGCGAGGTTATTGCCGGGACCGGATCAAATTCTATAAAAGAGGCAATCGAGATGACTCTTCATGCCAAAAAGGCTGGTGCAAATGCATCCTTACAGGTTGTCCCCTATTATAATAAGCCAACTCAAAAAGGGCTATATGAACATTTTAAGACAATTGCAGAAGAGACTGATTTCCCACTAATCATATATAATATTCAGGGTAGAACATCCCTTAATCTTGAAACATCGACACTTGCAGAACTTGCTAAATTAAAAAATATAGTCGGTGTTAAAGAGGCATCTGGGTCACTTTCTCAAATGATAGATGTTATTGAAAAGACTCCAAAAACTTTCTCTGTTTTATCCGGGGATGATAAATTAACTCTACCGTTAATGGCTTGTGGGGGCACTGGTGTTATATCTGTTGCCTCAAATATTATTCCTAAAAGAATGGTTGAATTTGTAAATCTTGGATTAAAGAATGATTTTGTTGCAATGAGAGAAGAGCAAATTAAGTTAAATGAACTTTTTACCAAACTATTCATAGAGACAAATCCTATACCAGTAAAAAAGATTCTTGCATTAAAAGGTAAAATAAAGTCAGTATATAGACTACCTTTATGCGAACCTTCTGAAAATACCGTTAAAGTACTTGAAGAATTAATTAAAAAATATAATATTTAATGGAGATTAAGATATGAAAAATCCAGAAAATAGAGTTGTAATTACGGGCATGGGTATTATTTCATGTCTTGGTAATGATATTCCTTCTGTTACTGAATCATTAAGAAATGGTATCCCGGGATATGATATAGATCCAGTTAGAATAGAGATGGGATTTAGAAGCCCTCTTACTGGAATGATTAAAAATTTTGATCCAAAAAACTATCTTGATAGAAAGAGAAGAAAGACAATGTCTCTTTCGACAATCTGGGCCTATGCAGCCACAGATATGGCTATAAAAGATAGTAATTTGAGTAGTAAGGATATCTCTTCTACTGAAACCGGGGTTATTTTTGGACATGATTCTGTCTCTCAACCAAATATTGAGATGTATAATGAACTTATGCAAGCAAAAGAGACAAAGGCTCTGGGCTCTGGGTATATATTTCAGGTAATGGACTCAACTGTTACAATGAATTTAAGTACTATTTTTCAGACAAAGGGGGCATGCTGGTCTATTGCTGGTGCATGTGCTTCTGGGGCTCATGCTATTGGACTTGGGTTTGATCTTATAAAAAATGGTGATCAGGAAATAATTCTTGCAGGTGGTGCTCAGGAGATAAATTGGCATGTAATGGCAAGTTTTGATGCTCTTGGTGCCTTTTCTACAAATGTTTCAAATCCAAAACAGGCAAGTAGACCTTTTGATAAGAATAGAGATGGACTTGTACCTTCTGGTGGTGCAGCTTGTGTTATTTTAGAAAGGCTTGATCTTGCTTTAAAGCGTGGTGCTAAAATTTATGCTGAGATTATCTCGTATGGATTCAGTTCAGATGGGGAGGATCTTTCAATACCAAATGGCATAGGGGCTCAGGTTGCCATAAATAAGGCTTTAAAGAAATCTGGCTTAAAACCAGAGGATATTGATTATATAAATGCTCATGCTACAAGCACTCCTGGTGGGGATTCAAAAGAGGCTATGGCAATATATAATATTTTTGGAAATAGACCTTATGTTTCTTCCACTAAATCAATGACAGGGCATGAATGCTGGATGGCTGGGGCAAGTGAGGTTATATATTCTCTTATAATGATGAAAGAGGGATTCATTGCACCAAATATTAATTTTATTGAGGGAGATGAAATTACTTCAAAAATAAATGTTGTCAATAAGACCTTGAATTATAAGCCAAAAACAATTCTTTCGAATTCATTTGGTTTTGGTGGGACAAATGCTGCTTTAATTTTAAAGGAATTCAGTGAATAATATGAAATATGATTATATTATAATTGGTGCTGGGCTTGGTGGATTATGTTCGGCAATAATTCTTGCTAAAGAAAAGAAAAAAGTACTTGTTTTAGAACAACATAGTAAGGCAGGTGGTTATCTTCATTCTTTTTATAGAAAAGGACATAGATTTGAGACGGGTTTTCATTTTGTTCCAGAACTTGATAAGAATCAAATTCTTGAGATGTACTGGGGATATCTTGGCATTCTTGATAAGATAGATCTTGTCCCCTATAACAAGAAACATTTTCATACTCTTATATTTCCAGATTTTAAGATAGATTTACCGAGTGGACTTGATAATTTAAGGGATTTATTGATAAAAAATTTCCCACAAGATGAAAAAGCGATTAATCTTTATATTGATAAATTAAAAGAGTTAAAAAGATATTTTATCTATTTTAATAGGGATCATAAGGGAGATTTAGATAAAGAACATCAATCTTTTGAAATTGGTATTATAGATTATTTAGATTCTATTGGGGCTTCTCAAAGATTAAAGAGCGTTATTTTAGCACATTCATTTTTGTATGGAGTTCCTCCAAAAGAGACTCCTCTTGGAACTCATTCTATATTCTCAAATGCTCTATACTCTTCAACTTATGATATAAAGGGTGGTGGGGATGGACTTATAAATGCCTTAATTAGTAGTCTAAAGGAAAATGGTGGTGAGATTCTTTTTAAAAAGAGAGTGGTAAAAATTAAAACCGAGAATAAAAAAATAAAAGGTATTGAAACAGAAGATGGGGATTTTTTTGAGACTGAAAATATTATTAGTGATATAAATCCACAAACTTCGCTTAAGTTATTTGAAGAGGAGGTTTTTAGGCCAGCCTTTACAACAAGAATTTATGATATGGAGAATACAACATCCCATTTTGGTGGCTATTTTGTTAGTTCGAATGATCTTAGTAAATACTATTATGATATACTCTATTTTCCAGACTATAATATAGATGCAATCTATGAAAAACCTGTTTCTGATAGAAATGTCTCTGATTTTTTTCTATACATAACAATTCCTACTTCAAGAATAGGTCATTCTAACAATAAAAGCATTGTGGAGACTCTTTCTATAGATAAATGGGAGAATTATGCTAAATGGCATGATACTAAATTCTCAAAGAGGCCAGAAGATTATTATAAATTTAAAGAAGAGATACTCAATAAGGTTTTGAATAAGAGTATTGAGATTATCCCAGAATTAAATGAGAGTATTGAATATAAAGAGGGTTCAACTCCTTTAACAAATTATCACTTTACATTAAGTCCCTCTGGATCAATGTATGCTATAAAGCATAGTCTTTCTCAAATGAGAGCGCCTATAAGAGCAAGGACAAAACTTGAAGGTTTTTATTTTACAGGACAGTCCCTTATTTTCCCCGGTATTGTGGGAGTCACTATAACGAGTTTTGTTACCTGTTCTGATATACTGGGACAGGAGTATCTTTTTAAAAGAATTGATGAGAGTATTAAAAATTGATTTTAAAGCCAGCCTCAAAAAAGTATATAAAGTTAACACTATTTTTTATATCAATTCCACTTTTTGATCTAACATAGAGAGTGCTATTTTTTGCTGGTTTAAAAGAGAAGGTGATATCTGGTAAAATTGTATATTCACTATTATTTTTATCTATAAAAAATATAAGCCCTGATGACATTTCAAAGTATTTTGTAATTTTTATCTCATTAAAATAAAAATTAATTCCATATTTAAAAATAATCTCTTTAAAAAAGTAAAGGTATATTTTGGATTCAAATATAAATATCTTAAAATCAAATGATATTAGAAGACTCGAATAGTTATTAAAGAAATCTATTTTGTTTTCTTCTGTAAAGTTTACATCAAGAAATGGCTTTTCAAAAAAGAATATGGAGTTAATAGTTATAGAAAATATTTTATAAAAAAATAAAATTTCAATACCAGAGATAGAATCTATAGTATATAATTTTTCTGGATCTATCTCTTTTATATAGAGAAGAAATTTATTTTCAGAGATTGTGTTGTGATAATTTTTTCTAAAGTCAATAAGATTTTTATTTAGTTTAAATACTCTTATGTTAAAGAAATCGTTATTATATGAAAAAAAGAGATTAAAACTATATGTGGTACTGTTAAAATCAGTAATTATAAAGTTGTCCATATTTAGAATAAAATTATTATAATTAAAGCCAGCACTCAAGGCATAATAAAAATTATTTGCATAGATAAAAAGAGGCATTATATAAAAAATGTTTATTATGTTAAAATTTAGTCTTATCCCAGTATTAAACCAATTTTTATCAATTGTATAATTTATAAAAAAATCCTGATAGAATTTATTTTTGTTAAAATTTTCTTCAAAATATAATGAGATACCAGTATATTTAAACTCTTTTTCATAATTAAAATTAACAACATTTGAGAAATAAAAATTTTTAAAGTAAGTAATTTGATTTTTATTAAATATATTATAAAAATCTTTTAAAACTGTAATATTGAATTGATTTGAAAAAAATTTATTTACAAGTAAAAAATTATGATCAAGAATATTAAGATTGTTTAAGAATATAGAATTATTAATAATTCCACTTACTTTTGTATTATCATAGATTTTATTATAATTATTTTTATTATCTTCTGGCAATAATTCTGAATAAATTTTTAACTTAAAAAGTTTTTTATTAAAAGAAAATGGAAGTTTTTTATATTTTATCAAACTTTCAAAATATTTTATCTCGTCATTAATTGGTCTGAATTCTTGATGGATAAAAAAAATAATCTCATCTATTGGATCACTGCTATTATCCTCGATTGTCTTTATTATCAACAAATTTTCATTCTCATTCGCATAAGAAAAAAAAGTAAAAATTAAAAATATAAAGATAAATTTTACTTTTTCCATTGAATAGCATAAAAACTAAATGCTACAGAAAAATCTATATACAGTCCACTATACATATCTGTCTTATCTAAATTATAGTTATTCATATCCCCTATTAAATCATCAGGTATTAAAGGTAGACAGGTAAGCCCGACTCTAATTTGAGGTGTTATTTTAAAATTATTATAAGGTATAAATATGTCATATCCAAGTAGTAAAGATGGTGCTGCATAAAAGGCAAATCTTTCACTGGACTTAAAATTTTCTACACCAATTACTGGAGAGTAGGCTGGAAATGTAAAATGGAAAATAGAACCAAACCCCCATAATAGATCAGTCTTTGGGAATGTTCCGCCAACAAATAGATCAAAATCAAATCCAGTATAAAATGCTCCACCATTCAGACTTCTATCAATAATAGAACCTATCCCATTATCTTCTTCTATTATTCCAAAATATGTTGGTCCCATAAATAGAACATCAATACCGCCTTTAAAATAGATTCTTGAACCTCTTTTTTTACCAATGTCCCATATTACCATTTCAACACCTGCACCAATTGAACCAGTAAGAAAATTTGCAAAGACTCTTCTTGAATCGATTAGATCTCCGTTACTATTGTATTTATTGTTTTTTTCCCAGAATTGAGAGTCTGCAAATGTTGTCCTTGTAAAAAAATATATATTTTCTGAAAAAATTATTTCTGTTAAAAATAACAATACGACAATTGTTAACTTTTTTTTCATTATTACCTCTTCTCTTTTTATTTAAAATATACTTTACTATACTTTAATTTTTTTAGTTTGTCAAAATGTTTTATAATCTTTTTCAAATTTTTTATATTTTTGAATAAGAAATTTGAAGTAATTTTATTATTAGATAAGAGATTTTTAATCTTTTTTTGAGAGAAATTTATAATAGATAAAAATTATTAAGATAATTTAAAGTTAACAACTAATATTTATTTTGAATTCTTACTACAAAGTTTCCTTAACAGAAAACTTTTATATTTTTTCTTCTGCATAAATTTTTGAAAAAATATAAGTTTGTTGGTTATATTTATTATTTTTACTATTATTAATTATATTCATCGTTTTTACAATTAATATTTTTTCTTCTGTTGGTTTGGGTAAAAAATTTATATTAAAAGAAGAAAGAATTTTATTTAATCTTTTTTGGATTATTTTATCTTTTGAAAGTTCTGAAAAAAATAAAATTGGGATTTTTTTATAAATTTCATTTCTTTCTATTATTCTTTTTAAAAATTCTATGCCAGTCATCTCTGGCATAATTATATCAGTGATTATAAGATTAAAATCAAGAATATTATTGTATCTTATAAATGAAAATGGTGAATTAAATATATGGATATTTAGATTATATTTTAAGAAAACATTGTAATTATTTTTTCTTTTTTCTTCTATTATTGCGATATTATAAATCATGATTGCTCCTTAAAAATATTTTTTTAAAAAATCTTTCTTTGACAAAATTATTAATTTAAACTATATTTAATATAGTAATTTTTTTTATCTGATGCTATAAAAAAGCATTTTTTATTAATATAGAAATTTTATTTATATTTAACTCACGCTATTTAATTAAGTTATATTTTTATAATGTTATATAATTGTTATACTTTTTATGCTTAATATATTTAAGAAGAGATTTTTAATTTATATTATTTTAAATATTTCCTTTTTTTCCCTTTTTTTATTTTTAGCTATAAAAAGGCTTTTATTTTTATCCAGAAATTATTTTTTTCTTGTTTTTATTATAGAATTGGTTATTTTAATATTAATAATTTTTTCATTATTCTATTTTCTAAAGACAAAAAAAACAACCTTAATGTTTATTATTATTGCTCTTGCTCTTTTTATATTTTCTCTTTTTCTTTTAATTATTTCAGAATCATTTAATATCTTGTCTTACATATTTTTCCTTTATTCTTTTTTATTTATAGGAGTTGTTAATTTTAATAAATATATAAAGATAATTCTTGTGATTTTTTGTTCCTTTTTTTATTTGATATTTTTATTTATTAAAAATTTTATTATTTTAAATCTTAATTTCCCTTTAAATTTTATTTTAAATATTACTAAATTAGAATTGATTGGTATAATTGTTTTATTTTCTTCTTTTTATTTTTTATTTTTAAAAATATTCATTGATCTAAAATTATCTAAAAATACCTTAACTAAATATAAGAAAAAAAGATTATCTTATGATAATGATATTGTAAAAAAGAATTTATTATTAAAGAAACAGAATAAAATTTTAAGATCTATTTTAAGAAACCTTCTTTGGGCAAAGCATAATAGAAAAAAAAAGGAGACAATTGTTAAATGTAATTCAAATGATTTTATTATGGAGATATCTAAAAAGATAAGAGGCTTAAACAGAAAAATAGTTTTAAATAAGAAATCCATAGATATATATATAGATACTATTAAAGTAAAAAATATTTTTTTTGGGATAACAAGAATTTTAAAAAATATTGATATAGCCTTTATAAAAATATATTTTCAAAAATTGGAATATGAAAATTATTATATGATACTGGAATTACAGAATAGAGAGGGGGTATTTGAGATTATTAGAAGTAATTTTAGTAAAGAAAAAATTTTAAATTTACTAATAAAATACTATAAATATAGAGTCACTTTTGAAAAAAATAACGAATTAATTTTAATAAAAATTTTTATAACAAGAGAGAAGACAATTGTCGCAAAATATAAAACAGATTATAAATTTGATATTTTTGGTAATAAGTATAATGGTGGAGAGTTGAGAGTATATAATAGTTTAATTGATAAGAATATTCAACTTACAAAAAATGAGTTTAATTTTCTCTGTCTTTTGTTAAGAAGGCTTATAAAAGAAAAAAAAGATACAAATATAAAAGATATTTCAGAGGGATATGTAGAAAAAAAGGAGATTGAGAAATATATTTTTGGCAATATGAATTCTTATGGTAATAGACTTAATCAGATGATTACACGATTTAGAACTAAGTTAAAAGAATATGAGATTGATGATTTTTTAGAAATAAAAAATAAATCTATAAGGGTATCGACATCATGTAAATATTATGATATAATTATAAAAACTTATAGATAGCAAGGTGAGAAATGAAAAAAGATAAGATTGTTTATACTTATATTCAGGGTGAAGATATAAAGCCTTTTATTACTGAAAGTGAAAAAAATAGGGCTATAAAAATAATGATAGATAGAAAGGGTAGAAATGGCAAGAGTGTAACAATTGTTTCTGGTTTTAATAAAGATGTTGATTTAAAGAGTCTTGCAAGTGAATTAAAAAAGATTACAGGTTGTGGTGGAACTTTTAAAGATGGGACTATTGAGATTCAGGGTGAGAAAAAGGATATAATAAATAGTTATCTTTTAAAAAAAGGATTCAAGACAAAGGTAATATAATTTTAGTTTTTATTATATCTATATTTGTAAATAACTGAATTTTGTTTCTTGTTCTACATCTGTATTATTGAGCAAGTATTAATAATAAAAAATCACACAATATTTTTCTTTAGAGTAAGTTAAAAATTTCTTTACCAGTGTCAATTTTTTTGATATAGAGCAGAGTAAATAAAAAGGAGGTATTATATGGATTATTTAGAAATAGTAAAAAAACAATTACCTTATTGTATTTATGACACAGATTTTAATATTGGGAAAAAATATAATGGTAAGGTAAGAGACGTATACGATCTTAATGATAAATTATTGATTGTTACCACAGATAGAATCTCTGCCTTTGATCAGGTGCTTGGAGTTGTCCCTTTTAAAGGAGAAATTTTAAATAATCTTTCTTTATTTTGGTTTGATAAAACAAAGGATATTTTACAGAATCATATAATTAAGAAGATTCATCCTAATGCTGTTCTTGTTAAAAAATGTAAGGTTATACCTATTGAAATAATAGTAAGGGGATATCTTACTGGTGGTGGATGGAGAGAGTATAAGGAGACTGGCAAGATAAGTGGAATAGAATTACCAAAAAATTTGAAAAAAGATATTAAATTTGAAAAACCTATATTGACCCCTACAACAAAGGCTAAAGAGGGACATGATATGCCAATTAGTATTAAAGATATTATAGAACAGAAGATTGTGAGTAAAGATCTTATGGAAAAGATAGAATATTATGCAATAAAAATTTTTGAAAGGGGGCAGGAGATAGCAAATAAAAATAATCTTATTCTTGTTGATACAAAATATGAGTTTGGTTTAACAGAGGATAATGAACTTATGCTTATTGATGAAATTCATACTTCTGATTCTTCTCGATACTGGTATCTTGATACTTATGAGAAATTGTTTAATGAAGGTAAAGAACAGAGAATGCTTGATAAAGAATATTTAAGACAATTCTTAATAAATGAAAAAAATTATAAAGGGGATGGTCCAAAACCAGATATCCCGGTTGAAGTTATAAGTGGTGTGTTTGAGAGATATTTAACTGCCTATGAGACGATAACTGGTGAAAAGTATAAAATAGAAATTAAAGACTCAAATAAGACTCTTGAAGAGGAAATAAAGAGATTAGTATGAATTTTAGTAAAAGAACATTTGGGCTTAAATGAATTAAATCTATTTGTTTATCTAATAGTATTACTAGTATCACAAAATAGGGATAGAGTCTGGTTGAGAAAAAACAGGTTTCTTTGATACTAATAGTTATTTTTAAAAAAAACTAACAATCATAGAAGAAAATGACTTTTGAGAGAATTGTCCTATTTTGACTCTAACATTTCAAATTTTATTAGTGTTGCCACAATTTTATAGGGTGAGATTTTATTTTTAGGCAGTTAAAAAGATAGATTTATCCTCATGTTAATTTTATTTGAGAAGAAGTTATAATAATTTTATTTATTTTTTATCTAAAATTTTTAGTAAAATTACCTAATAATAGGTTTCAAAACCTATTACCTGGTAACAGTTATTGTATATTGCTTTGTAAAATGGGGTGAAATTCCCTTTAAGGTGGGACAATTCTCTGCTCTTTCTCCACCTCTTTATCTCTGTTAATTTCAACCATAATCTCAATGTCACAAGACTGCATTTTTTCTCAAATCCAAGCATCCCAATTCTCTCATACTCTTCAATGAAAACTTCAAGTATGCTTCTCAACAATTTTGCCATGCTGAAAAAATTCAAATCAGCATGGATTTTCTTTAGGAATCTATAATCCTCCTGAGGTAAATAAAAATGTATAGAAGCATCTGCATTTAGTCTTTCGTAAACATTCTCATCCTCAGGACCAAAACAATATCTTTTTTTGATCCTATCAGAGAATTTTTGTGATACATAACAGATAAGTTTAGAAAGAGAGATTTTTTCTTTTTTAGCAATCTTTGCTAGTTTTTTCTTCATCTTTGAAGTCGTTACAAAATGTATCTCATGATCTTTTTTGTAATTTAATTTTGTATTCATAAAAACCCTCCATAAAAAAATATTTCTATATATTAATCACAAATTTTTTGAGAAAATCCTTTACAATTTTTAGAAAAAAAATTAAAAAAGTTGCCTGAAAATAAAATCGCATCCTATTTTATAATTGATACATAAAATTTTTTGACAAAATAAAGAAATTCGGATATATGTTTTAGTAATACAATTTTATTTATAAAAAATTATATGATAAAATAGGGGGATATCCCCTTACTAAAAGAGGTAAAAATATGAATAATAGGCTGCCTTTATCCATTCAAATTTTTTATGGACTCGGTGTTGCTTATGCAATAGTGGATCAGATATTTGCTCAATGGGTTTTATATTATTATCTACCACCACAAAACTCTGGCCTTGTTGCTCTCATGCCACCAATATTTTTATCCATTGCACTGGTTATATCTCGATTTTTTGATATGATTCTTGATCCGTTGGTCGGTTTCTTTTCTGATAGATTTAATTCTAAATGGGGGAGAAGGATACCTTTTATTGCAATTGGTGTAATACCATTAGTATTATCAACAGTTGCTTATTTTTATCCGATTAAATCAACAAGTGGAATTCCTACTTTTATTTATCTTTCAATAACCGGAGTGATCTTTTTTATATTTTATACAATAGTTGGTGCACCATATAATGCCTTAATACCAGAAATTTCCCAGAATAGAGAAGATAGATTAAATTTATCAACATGGCAATCAATATTCAGATTGTTATATACAGCAATAGCGATGATTTTACCTGGAATTTTAATAAAACTTTTAGGAAAAGGTGATACTGAAAAGGGAATAAGATTAATGGTAATATCTCTCGGAATTTTTGCAACTATTGGTATGTTTGTTCCAGTTTTTACTATAAATGAAGTAAAATATTCTGGTGGGAAAAAGTCTGATCATAATTTTTTATCCTCTTTAAAGATTATTTTTTCCAATAGATCGTTCTGGTTTTATTTAATGGGTTTCTTGTTTTTCTTTTTAGGATTTAATATTTTAAGAGCATCGATGAATTATTATGTAGAAGATTTAATGGGAATGGGGAAAGGAGCAATTACCATAGCATCAGCAATTCTTTTTGGTGTTTCTGCTATATTTTTCTTTCCAATAAATAGATTATCAAAAAAGATAGGTTATAAAATGCCAATGCTTATCTCTTTATTGCTTTTAATTATTTTCTCAATTATGTTATTTTTTTTAGGTAAGATAATACCGACAAAATTAGGATTTTTGATTTTTGCATTGATGGGAATACCAGTATCCGGTGCTGCTTTTATCTTTCCGCCAGCAATGCTTAGTGAAATATCTGCTGTAGAATCTAAAAAGAGCAATGTTCAGATAGAAGGTTTATTCTTTGGTGTGCAGGGATTTTTCTTAAAACTTGCTTTTTTATTGTCAATTGCTATCTTACCAGTAATTTTAGTCTCTGGATCTGGACTTTCTTTTGTAGAGAGTCTTATTAAAAAGCCAGAAGGTGTAGAAAAATTTGGAGTTTATGCCACAACTATTGCTGCCTCTATCTCTTTTGCTTTTTCTTTTTTATTTTATTCACTTTACAAAGAGGAGATTATAAAATAATTGATAACAATAGGAATTGATCCAGGGCTTGAAAGAACAGGCATTGCAATTTTAAAAGAAGAGAAGGGTAGGGTAGAGTTAATCAAAAGTGAATTGATTCAGACATCCTCAACATTAAAGGAAGTAGAGAGACTCGAGTTTCTTTTTAATGAAGTTAATAAAGTAATTAATGAATTTAAAATTGATTTTGCAGCAGTAGAAAAGATATATTTTTCAAAAAATGTAAAAACAGCCATGAGCATTGCTCAGGCAAGAGGCGTTATTTTACTTGCATTACAATTAAAAAAAATTCCAATCTTTGAATACACTCCCCTGGAAGTAAAGAAGGCTTTAATAGGATATGGTAGAGGGAGTAAGAATCAAATTCAGGAGCTTGTAAAAATGATTTTAAAATTAGAAAAAAAACCAGAGCCAGATGATATTGCTGATGCCATTGCAATTGCTATTACACATATCAATATAAATAAATTTATGTCAAAAATTAAATAATATTTATACACTCTTTTAAATCTTTAATATTTTTATTATTCTCTTCTACTTCAGATAATATTTGATTAAAGAAATTTATTAATTCTTTTCTATTTGTATTCTGATTTTCTAGTAATGAAATTATTAATGAAAATGTATTTTTTATGCCATTCAAAGATTCAATAATATTTTTATTTTCTTCTGCATCTTTCTCAGAAAATTCTTTTATGTTTAAAGAATCATTTAATAGAATATTGATTGATTCAACTATTGTGTATATCTCTTCTTTTTGATTCTGAATTAAGAAATTTATATTTTCAATCATATTTGCTGATTTTTTAGAATTTTCTATTATCTCAAAAAGTCCATTCGATACTTTTTCAGAAATTTCACTATTATTATTTATAATATTTTGCATTTCTTTTATTTTATTAAAACTAAAATCAAGATTTTTTTTAGATTCTTCTGAGAGTTTTCTTATTTCATGAGCAACAACAGAAAAACCCTTACCACTATTACCAGACCTTGCAGCCTCTATTGATGCGTTTATTGCAAGAAGATTTGTTTTGGCTGTAATATCCTTAATTGAGTTTAGGACCTCATTTATAAAATTAGAATATTCACCAATTCTTAATATAGAATTTTTAGAATTTTCAATCAAGATTTTTGAAGACTCAGCAAATGATAAAAATCTTTTTGCGAAATCTTCTGTCTCTTTTGTAAAGTTAGAGATTTCTTCTATATGAGTTTTCATGTTACTGATTGTTGCATTTACCTCTTCCACAACAGATGTTTGACTACTAATAGCATTGTTCATAAAAAGAGAAGACTCTGCTAAATGTTTTTCTATATTAGATACTATTTCTTTTATATGTGAAAAATCATTTGTTATTTTATTATTCATCTCATTATTACTCTGTTCAAAATTTTTTATAATATCAAATGAGAGAGTGGAATAATTTTGCATTTTTTCATTCTTCATAAGTACCTTTTGTGAAACTGTCACAATTTTTTCTATTATATTATTAAGATTTTGATTTTTATTTTCTATTTCTTTTGTTATTTTTATATTTTCTAATAATATTTTAGCCTGTTCAATAGAAAGCACAAAAAATATGCTTACTAAAAGTATTAAATAACCAAATGGAACTAAATAGCAGTATGGAATTTTTTCATTGGCAACATGGATTATATCAAAAAGACTGGCAAAAATTAAAATAAGAAAAGATATAAAAATAGTAATAGAACCAATATTTCTTTTTTTAAACAATGAAATTATACTTAATACAAAAGAAAATATAAGTAATATTGGTATAAAACTATTCATTGGTATAAAAAAAGCCTCTGTAACTTTATCTCTTGTCTCCTGTAATGATATTATTAGCCCAAATATAATGGCTGGTAATATGGAGACTATTTTTAAGATTCTATTTTTATTTAAGATTTTTGTATATTCCATTATAAAGTATAGCATTAATGTTACTACAAATAATAAAGATATTCTTGAAATTTTTTCAAGTAGAGCCATATTATTTGACTCATAATTGAATGTCATATTTATATATGATAGACTAAATAAGATACACATTAATGAAAAGTATAGATATCTTTTATCACTAAATTGAGTAAATATAAATAATAATAAAAAATATAATGATATTATAAATGCAATTAAAAATGCTCCCTGCACCAGATTTACAGAAAAAAAATTTCTATAAAATGCCAGTTTTGAATTAATATGATAACCAGATATTTTGAAAGTTGCAAAAGGGGATATCTCTTTTGTCGGGAATATTTCAATTGTTATAACATTATCTATCTTTGAATTTCCTGTTTTATAATTTAGAATTTGGCGTGGTAATAGGACATTTGTAGCACCATAAAAAGCATTATTTGTAAATTTTTCAAATTCCCCTCTTTTATAAATCAGTTGTCCATTAAGGTATATATAAAAAGCATATCCAGAGGGGCCTATGTATAAAGATATATTTTCGTTTTTAAACTTTTCATCAATTCTAAAAAAAGCCTTTAATACATATTTTTTTTGACTTAAAGGCATTTTTAGATTTGATGGTAAATTTGTAAAATTGTATTTTATGTATTGAGAAATATCATTGTCTAAAATAGTATCTTTAGACCTTGTTGTTTCTAATAGATAGATATCTGGTGTATATGTTTTATTAATATCTTCTATTTCAGTAGCAAAAATATAGACATTCATCATAGATAATAATAGCAAGAGTCTTTTGTTCATTTTTGAAACCTTCCTTATTTTAAATTTTAAAAATTAATTTTTATTTGTATTTAGAATATAATATAAAGCAATTTCATAGGAGTATTTCCCAAATCCAGAAATCTGACCCACACATACAGGTGCAATCATTGATTTGTGTCTGAATTTCTCTCTTTTATGAATATTTGAAATATGCACCTCTATTACTTTGACTTTTGTAGCAGATATGGCATCCCGTATTGCGATTGATGTATGAGTGTATGCTCCTGGATTAAATATTATCCATTCTATGTTTTTTTCTTCGCATAGATGAATAAAATTTATTAATTCACCCTCTATATTTGATTGAAATGCAACTATTTCATTATTAGGTCCTGCTATCTCTTTTAGTCTTTTATAAATATCATCTAAAGTAAAATTACCATATATATCTGGCTCTCTTTTACCTAAGAGATTAAGATTAGGTCCGTTGAGTAATCCTATTTTCATTATTAGATCCTTATAATATTTTTATTCTATTTTAGTCTTAATTTTAAAAAAAAGCAAGAAAATATTATTTTTCTTTTAGAATTTTAATAAAATATGACAAAAATTCATAATCGCTGAAAATGATTAAAATAATATTACTTCTTATTCTTCCAGCAGGGATGCTTGAAATAATTTCAGAATTAGTAAAATTTTAGAAAATTATATTTGCCAACATGAGTTACACTTTGTTGTTAACTCAGAAATGAAAAAAAGAATTCCCGCATTCAATGATTAAGTGCATAATTTAATACTATAAAATAGAGCGCTTTTATGGTATAATGGTTTAAACAAATAAAAAATATCAGAAGGAGGGCTATAAAATGGATAATAACGAAAAC
>Ga0116165_1000821_pt1 | contig 25762 bp, 20 predicted proteins | sample AD_JPNMR1_MetaG_FD_89885 | JGI IMG/M metagenome (GOLD analysis project Ga0116165, IMG submission 89885) | Active sludge microbial communities of municipal wastewater-treating anaerobic digesters from Japan - AD_JPNMR1_MetaG | ecosystem: Engineered > Bioreactor > Anaerobic > Digestate | place...
GCTCCCCCGTTCTCATCTTAGGAGATGCGGCATTATCTGATTCTGCTTCTAATACTGAAATATATCCAATTCTCGTTTTTTTATCTGATCCTGCGGTTCCGGAGACGGCGAGAGACACCGTGTATACTCCCGGCTCATAATAGGTATGGACCGGATTTTGTTCAAATGAACGTTCTCCGTCACCAAATGCCCATTCATAATGGTCCCGCAGCCCGGTGGAGAGATCAGTAAATGTGACCGTGAATGGTGCATTTCCCTGTTGGTTATCAGCAGAGAAATCAGCAATAATTACTGAATGTGCATTTTGTACGCTAATCGGAGGGATTTCTCCGGCAGATAAACCAGTGGATGCAAAGAGAGATAAGAAGATTATCCACGTAATTCCTGAATTAATATCCAGTTTCATGTGCCCAACCCATCGTGATATACCATATGGGTTTTTATATATAAAAATTATTATCTTAAAAATGAACGCCGAAGGGGAGATTTGAACTCCCGAGGTGTTACCACCAGTGGTTTTCGAGACCACCGCCTTCCCGGACTAGACTACCTCGGCACAACTGCCTTAACCTATTATCATTTCCGTTTGATAAAAATATCGCCGGGAACATCAAAATCGCACTCTGAATAAATTATTGCTCCAGAGAGGTTTTGATTTCTGTCATCATTATGCCCGGCAAATGTGCCCGGCATACCAGTAACCTTATAGAAAATCATGATCAAAATATACTGGTATCACCGATACCAGTCCGGCCCGGTCGATCACCCCTGCCATCCTGAGGGTCGGACATCTCTTTCTGTCCGGTTTTTTAAATCCAGACATTAATAGAGATAATCTTTTTGTTCTAACACTCATTACAATTAATTGATATCATATCTGCATATAATCCGAGGATGATCATGGGGCTTTTTAAATCTCACAAAGAAGATAAAAGTCAGGGAAAAATTTCATGGTCCGTTCCTTTCCCCCCTGATTTACTTGCACGTCTTCGAGGCTTTTCTGCAGTATCAATCTCCAGAGCATCTGGTATGTACCTTGATGATGTGTTTGATATACTCAAAGGAACCCGGACAAAAACATCCCCGGAAGTAATCGAGATGCTTGAAAAAGTGCTGAAGAAACTTGAGGAAGATGATGAACGACTGGAGCGGGAGGCAGCAAAGATCAATTTTATGATACGGGGATTTGAAGTGATAGAACAAAAAAATCAGAAAAAACAGATGAACAGGCTTTCAGACTCCGAGAAATATCTGGAAAAATAAAAAAGAGTTATTCCATTGGTTCAGGCGGGGTATTTTTTGCAGACTGGGATATCATCATGTCATCAACACGAAGCAGCATCTCAACAGCCTCTTCAGAACTCTGAATTGCCTGCCTCTTACATCTGATTGGTTCGATAACTCCCTCTTTTTGCATATCCACGAGTTTTCCGGTATATACATTGAGTCCAAAATTCTTATTGCCCTCTGCATGTGCCTTCTTTAATTCGACCAATTTATCAATAGGGTTATAACCAGAGTTTTCTGCAAGGGTGATCGGTATGGCACAGAATGCATCAGCGTATGCCTCAATGGCAATCTGTTCACGACCGCCGACTTTTACTGCATAGTCACGAAGGCGTACTGCAAGTTCGCTCTCAACAGCGCCACCACCTGGCACAAACAACCCGTCTTCCATTGCATCCATCACAACACGGGTTGCGTCGACAACAGCACGCTCAAGCTCATCAACCAGGTAATAGGTGGATCCACGAAGAAGAATGGTTACCGTCTTGGGATTCTTTGCGCCTGAAATGACTATCATGTCGGCATCTTCAAGTTGTTCTGCCTGCTCGGCGATACCAAGATCACTCTTTTTGAGGTCCTCAGCCTTGGTTACAATATTTGCCCCAAGAGCACGGGCTGCAAACTTCATATCAGCTTCAGGAACATCTTCCACGGCAAGAATTCCTGCCTTTGCAAGATAAAATTGGGCTGCATCTGCAATTCCTTTCTGACAGAGGAGGACATTGGCCCCTGATGCTGCTACTGCATCTGCCATCTCTTTTAAGGCAGCACGTTCCTGTTCTGCAAATGCTTCAATCTGTTCAGTGCTTGAGATTTTAATCTTGGATTTGACCTCAGTCTTTTTGATCTCAAGTTCCTTCTGAACAAGGGCAACCTTTGCATTGGTAACGCGTCGTGGCATCTCCTGGTTCACACGGGTCTTATCAATGACACAGCCCATAATCAGTTCTGCATCATCCATCGTGCCCCCGGTGTGTTTTTTTATCTTGACGTCATCTTCATTGACCGTAACCTTGTTTCCGTCCGTGTTTGCGACCTTCATTACCGCTTCAACTGAGATCTCACTGATTTTATCCTTGACATCCTCGATTGATTTACCGGTAATGGCAGTCTGGACGATCTTTTTCATAACATCTTTATTATACGGATCAGTCTGTGATGCCATTGACTGCAGAATTTCAAGGGCTTTCTGCATTCCCATCCTGTATCCACGACAGATGACTGTCGGGTGGATCTTCTTATTAAGCAGGGTTTCTGCCTGTTCCATTAATGCACCGACAAGAATGACAGCAGTTGTTGTCCCGTCACCAACTTCCTCATCCTGTGTCCGGGACACTTCAATGACCATCTTGGCACCGGGGTGCTGGACAGATATCTCATCAAGAATCGTGATCCCGTCATTGGTGATCGTGACATCCCCCGTCCCATCAATGAGCATCTTATCCATTCCTCGTGGACCCAGAGTCGACCGAACCGCCTCAGCAAGTGCTTTTGCTGCGGCTATATTGGAGCGCTGGGCTTCATATCCCTGTGTACGCTCGACATTCTGTTTCAGAATGATTACCGGTTGTTGAACAAGCATGGAATATCCTCCGTTTCATTACAGGTGGATTTAAAGTTCTATATAAAAATTGTGAGTCAGTATCTGTCAGATGTGCCGGTTAATCTATTCGGGAGACCTTAAACAGACTATAGACCGGAACACCGTCAATGTCACGAATGCCGCGCTTATCGAAGAGAACACAACACGCAACAGGAAGAGCACCATGTCGTTTAATATAACTGATCACTTCCTGAAGGGTTTTTCCGGAGGTTATCACATCATCCACGATGACGATCCGTTCTCCGGCATGGATATCAAAATTACCGCTCATGGAACCGACGGGGTCCTCTCCGCCGGCCTGTTTTGCAGGATGATAAATACCAATCCTGACACCTTCAGATACTGCCATGAGCGTCGCCAAGGGAATGCCGGATATGGCGATACCGACATATACCTGAGGAACCGGTCCTTCAGGATGTTTCAGGTGCAGACGTGAAAGGAGCATCTGGGCACTTTCCTCAAGAAGTTGCGACTCGCCAGACACGACTGTCCAGTCAATATGAATATCCTTCGGGGTTGCCACTCCTTTTTCCTGTGTTAAAAGCCACGTTACCGTCTCCATGGAGAGGGACAATTCATCGGCTATCTGACCAGGGCTGTGTCCTTCACTTCGCAGGTGACGTGCTTTTTGTATCAACTCATCCAGAGTAGTCATCTGAACAGACATTTTCGTCAATCTATTTATTTTTTCTTTTTACTTCAAGACCGCATACCGGACACACCGAATCAGGTGGCATGGTTTCATAATACTTACCACAACCCCGGCATCGTAATTTCCACTGTTTTTTCTCTGCTTTTCTCTGGAGAAGGGCATTGACCGGAATACTTAAATACTGTGCAGTATTCTGAAGGGCAAAATCATCCGAGCAGATAATTCCCCGGACCTCATAAGCAAGTGCAAGAATTTCAATATCAACTGGAGAGAGAACCGTCCGGTCCCCGGACTGATCTGCTGCCATTTGAATCATATTGATCGACTGCTGGTCTGGCTCTGAAATAATCAAACCTTCTGATTGTAATACCTCCAGTCTCGCCTTCCCTTTCAGATCTTGTAGTTCATGAATTACACCGGGGGTTGTCATCATTTTCCCATGAACAGGGAATGTAATAAAAAAGGCTGAGGTATCAAGAATAAAAACCGGTAGATCAGGTATCATCAGACCTACCTGATATCATAGATATTCAGCAAGGACTGGTGCTGCAGAATAGGTGCTACAGGCACGTTCAATGGTATCACTACAGGATATGGATGCAATTCCTGCACTTGTCAGTCGGGTATATGCCCCGGATGCCAGAACCCCGTGAATACCAACCGTGTGAATTGACCGGGCACCCTGTTCGTACAGCATGGACGCAGCAGTGGCCTGTGTTCCCCCGGTTGAGATGATATCATCTAGTATGACGACATCCCGACCGGATACCTGAACTGATTTTGGTTCAATCCGAACCTTATCTCCGGATAGCCTGGTCTTTTGCAGATAATCAGACTCCCATTTTCCATAACCAGCAACATCTTCTGCCAGATGCAGAGCTCCTTCATCAGGACTCAGGATGAGTGGCTCATCCAGGGACAGGGTTTTAATATATTCTGCTGCCGGTGATGAAAGGGTAACATCAGCTGCCTCGGTGTGGAAATGATTCAGGACAGACTTTTCATGAATATTTACCGTATAAACCCGTGATACATCAGCTCCAAGTATCCGGGCTATCGCTCTGGCTGACAACGGTTCGCCAGGATTGAACTGTTTATCCTGCCTGGCATATCCCATGTACGGTATGACAAGAGTGATATCGGACTCTGAATATATATCCTTTAAAAGGAGTATCTCAACCAGGTCATCACTGGTCAGGATGCTCCCACAAATAACCACCTTTTCCGCGGGCTGCTCTGCACGCACATAGATCTCCCCATCTGGAAATTTCTGCCATCTGGTATCAATTACCGGAATATTCAATGCAGTTGCGAGCCGGCCGGCAAGAACCTGGGACCGTTGCGTACTGACAACCTTCATAGTCCCATTTAGATTTGCTGAAAGTACTTAAACAATTGTTCATGAAATAAGTACCACGAACGGTTTTGCAGGTGTCTATACTATAATGAATCGGGTGAAAGAACCATCGGAGATAGAAGATCAACCAGATACTCCGGAAACTACCAAAGTATGGGACGTTCCGGGTATTGTATCACTAGATGCATTTGAAGAGGAGATCGATGCGCCTGCAGCAGTTACACAGCCTGCAGAAGCATCCTCCCAGGATGAATCGCATACACCAGTGGATGATGGCTCATCACGCTCAGTTGCTGTACCGGAAAAACTGATTGACCAGGTCATCGGGCAGGATCATGCAGTAGAGGTTATTCGAAAAGCTGCAATCCAGCGCAGACATGTCATGATGATCGGAACACCGGGCACAGGGAAATCCATGCTGGCAAAAGCAATGGCTGAGCTGCTCCCGAAAGAAGAGATGCAGGATATTCTTGCATATCCAAACTCTGATGATCAGAATGAACCTATCATCAGAACGGTCAAATCTGGTCGTGGAAAAGAGATTGTTGCTGCCCATAAGGCTGAGGCGAGAAAAAAGATCCAATTCCGAAACACCCTGATCATGATCCTCATGATCGGTATCATCGGGTATGCATTCATCACGTACCAGTGGCTTATGGGGATCATTGCCGCAGCCTTTATCTTTATGGCACTCCGGTATGCGACCCCGCGGGAAGAACAGATGGTCCCGAAACTACTGGTTTCAAACGATAAAACCACGACAGCACCTTTTGTTGACGCAACCGGATCCCATGCCGGAGCACTTCTTGGTGATGTCCGTCATGATCCGTTCCAGTCCGGAGGACTTGAGACGCCGGCACATGACCGGGTAGAGGCTGGAGCTATTCACCGGGCACATAAAGGAGTTCTCTTTATTGATGAGATCAATACACTCGGTCTTCCATCACAGCAAAGTCTCCTGACTGCAATGCAGGAGGGTCAGTTTGCCATCACCGGACAGAGTGAGCGGTCATCAGGTGCTATGGTCAGGACCGAGCCGGTTCCCTGTGATTTTGTCATGGTAGCTGCTGGAAACCTTGATGCTATTGAAGGGATGCACCCAGCCCTCCGATCCCGTATCAGGGGAAACGGATATGAGATTTATATGGAAGATACCATGCCTGATACGCCGGAGAATCGTGAGAAATTTATCCGGTTCATCGCACAGGAGATCAAGAATGACGGCATGATCCCCCATTTTGACCGGTCTGCGATTGATGAAGTCATCCATGAAGCAAAACGACGGTCAAACCGCAAAGGATACCTGACCCTGAAATTACGAGACATGGGCGGTCTTATCAGGGTAGCAGGGGATCTCGCACGCCAGGAGGGGGCTGAGCTCACCACCCGCCGGCATGTATTGGAGGCAAAGAAGACAGCCCGATCCATCGAGGATCAGATATCAGCCCAGATGATTCGCAGAACCCGTGAGTATGAACTGACCGTGGTTGAAGGAACCGAAATAGGACGGGTGAACGGACTTGCCGTGATGGGAAGTGATGCCGGATCCGTGCTTCCGATTATGGCTGCAATCACCCCTGCACAGGGAGATGGAGGAAATATCATTGCAACCGGTCTTCTTAAGGAGATTGCCCAGGAATCCATCAAAAATGTCGGGGCCATACTGAAGCGGTTTACCGGGAAGGATATCAGAAACATCGATATCCATATTCAGTTCATCGGTACCTATCAGGGTGTCGAGGGTGATTCTGCATCCATTACCGTCGCAACTGCCGCGATAAGTGCACTTGAATCTATCCCGGTCAGACAGGATATTGCCATGACCGGATCGCTCTCGGTGAGGGGTGATGTCCTCCCGGTGGGCGGGGTCACATACAAGATAGAGGCAGCAGCACGGGCTGGAATCAGGAAAGTTCTCATACCAAAGGCAAATCTTGGGGATGTTCTCATTGAAGACGAATTTGTATCAGCCATAGAGATAATCCCGGTCGAAAAGATCGATGAAGTGCTTAAGATTGCACTTGTACCTGACAATAAGGAACTCTTCCTTGACAAACTCAAGACAATTGCCTGGTCCACCACACGTTCAATCCTTGGGACCGATATTCCTGCACCCCGGACGGTTGTCTGATGTCTGTTCCATACCGATATTACGACGTCCGCAGGGTGAGCGGAGAGGTTACCCAGATCGATGTGGATAATGGAAGAGTAGAGCAGGCTGGCTCCTCCTTTTTTGATAAAGCAGTCATCAGGGTTCTTGGGGATAAAGGATGGGGAGTTTTATCAGTTTCAGGAGAAGATGCAGAATTTGAGCAGATTCCGGATTCTTTCCTGAACGAAGCATATAATGCATCAATGGTTACCACGATTCATATTCCGATACAAAAAACACCCACAACCCTTCATCCTGTTCCTGCCATGAAAGAAAACCCGGCAGATGTCAGTCTTGATGAGAAAGTATCCATTCTGCTCGATATGTATAAAGCCACCGAAGGGCCTGATATTGTCAGCCGGAGGATAAATTATATTGAAAAAGATGAAACAGTCTTTTTTTCAGACTGTTTTGGTCATTCATACACCTATCACCTCTGCAGATGCGGATTTTCAGTCCTTGCCGTTGCATCCAGGGGCGGAATTGTTCAGATGGGATATGAACGGGATCATACCATATCAGGTTTAAATATCAGACATCGTCAGGATCTTGCACAGGACGCGGCAGACCGGGCACGAAAACTCCTTGATGCAAAACCGGCAAAAGGAGGAATCATGCGGGCAGTGCTGGATCCCGAGCTTGCAGGAGTGTTTGCCCATGAAGCAGTCGGTCATGCGTCTGAGGGTGACCTTATAAAAGAAGGAAGCTCTATCCTGAAAGGGAAGATCAACGAGAGAATAGGATCCCCGCTTCTGACAATAGTTGATGATCCCTCACAACCGGAGTTTGGATTTTGTCCGGTCGATGATGAAGGGAGTGAAACGAAACGGACTGAGATCATCCGGAACGGAATCTTAAAAGCATACCTGCATTCCAAAGAGACACTTGCATCAGTTGGAAACGGAGATGCTGGTCACTGCCGAGGAATGCCGGGTGTTGAACCGATTGTCAGGATGAGTAACACCTTTATTGAAAACGGAGACTCTTCCTATGATGAGATAATTTCTGAATGTAAATCAGGAATACTCTTAAAAGGATCAAGGGGGGGTCAGGTTGATCCTGGACGTGGCATGTTTCAGTTTAATGCTGAATATGGGTTTTTAATAGAGAACGGCGAGTTAACCACAATGGTCAGAGATGTCTCATTATCCGGAGAGATCTTACAGACCCTTCATACTATCTCCTTAATCGGGAACGATTTGGCTCTGCATCCTGGATATTGTGGAAAAGGAGGGCAGACTGTACCTGTCACTGACGGATCACCTCATCTTATGCTTGAAAATGCAGTAGTCGGGGGGTGTGAGATTGATTGATGACATCCTGCGGGCTGCTGCGCACGTTGCAGATGAGGCCGAGATATTCTGTGCACGGACCGAATCTATAGCAGCGGAACTGAAACAGGATCGGATTGCAATCGGAAGTAAACTCAAAGGATCAGGCATTATTATCCGAATTATTAAAGACGGAAAGATAGGAGTATCATGCACTGATAATCCAGGGACCTGGAAGACATGTCTTGATGCTGCTTGTGCGAGTGCTAGGTTTGCAGATCCTGTCCCCTGGAAAGGTCTTCCATTCCCAGAAATGATTGATCAAAAACCACTTGCTTTTGATAGTCGTATCTCTCCAGACCCGGTCCTAGTCACAGATCTCATCAGAAGACTCAAGGCCGGTTCAGAAACATATGACGCATACATAACCTCAGGGTCTGCTTCAGTTGCCATATCAGAACACACACTTGCAAACAGTAATGGACTCTGCTATTCTACCAAGGGAACACAGGTGCACATCAGTCTTGAGATGATAGCCGGACAGTCTACCGGATATGAATCTGACACTTCGTGGAACCTTGACTCTATTGATCCTGAAAAAATAGGAGAAGAATCTGCCTTCTTTGCCGCAAAAGGCCAGGGAGGAGAGGAGATCGAAACCGGCCGGTATGATGTTGTTCTCTCACCACTGGCAGTCTCACAACTTCTTGATGCAGCAGTTATTCCAGCCTTGTCAGGAAGAAATGTTCATACCGGTCGTTCTGTTTTTGCAGGCAGAATCGGAGAGACGGTTGCAGGAGAGAACATATCACTGATTGATGACCCGATGGATAGTCGGGGTGTTGCAAACTGTGCATGGGATGGTGAAGGTATGCCGGTAAGAACGATCCCGTTCATTGAGCATGGAGTTCTTCAGTCATTTGCATACGATCTGAGAACTGCATACCGGTATGATCAGAAACCGACCGCCAGTGCTGTCAGGACCGGTCAGTCTGGCGCTCCTGCGATCGGAAATCATAACCTTATCCTGAAAGGCCCGGAGTCTGATATATTAGATGAAAAAGCCGTCTTTGTGCATGACCTCATCGGTGCACATACCGCAAATCCGATGTCAGGTGATTTCTCTGTAGAGCTGTCATCTCCATTTTTCGCCTCTGAGGGAGCATTACAGGAACCAATCAGAACCGGTATGATATCAGGGAACATCTTTGACATACTTCATAAAATTCAGGGAGTCAGCAAAGAGACGCGGACACTGGGTTCAACCATCGTTCCATCAGTCAGATTATCAGACATCACGATCATCGGGAGAGGATAAATGGCCTCTCATGCACTCAAGGCTGATCCGAACAGACTCATTCAGATTATTGCTTCATTATCCAGCACCAGGGAAATAGTATCACCACAGGTTACCGAAGCTGACGCGGTAGAGATCAGACTTGATCTCATAACAGAATCTGTCAGTGACGCTCTCCAGGTACTCCGGCAGACCTTTCAGGGCCAGATTATTCTGACCGTCAGAAGTAGTGATGAAGGTGGGGCGTATGCAGGTGGTTCATCCGGATTATGGAGCAGGATAGAACCATATATTGAATTTGGAGATATAATTGACCTTGAAGTCCGGTTTAAGGAACACGCTCCGATGGTAAGGCGATATAATAAACAAATAATTGCTTCCTGTCATCAGAACCGGATGCCTTCCGATGATGAGATGAAAGACCTTATTGAAGAACTTCATTCATTTGGTGATATGGTAAAGATTGCCGTTCAACCAGGATCAAAGGAAGATCTGCTCAGACTCTTGAAAATAACAGCAGAGTGTCCATACCCGGTTATTATGAGTGTCACAGGGACGGTCTTTCGATATGCACGACCACTCCTCTGTCTGTTTGGATCACGATATACATATTGTTATATTCATAGTGAAACATCACCCGGGCAATACAGCCTTCGAGAGATGCAGCTGCTTGCACATCTGCTGAGTCCAGGATTTGTCGATCCCTGGTTTGAAGGACGGCCAGTCCGATCAGGAGATGCATCCGGTTATTATGAACGGGCAGAGCATTATCGAAAACTTCTTGAACTGTAAATTTCCTGCACAGGTATGCGAACCACACACCGGATCCTGCTTCGAATCTGGTATGATCCGGAATGCGATTTCTCAAAAGTCACTATCGGGTATCTGAACCGGGGGGCAGGTGGCGATTGCTCGATTATTCATGGAACTGAAGTTATACGACTTGAAAACCGATATATTGTTCAAAGCAGGAACGTCGGATGTGAGGAGGAAGGATACATTCCATATCACCGGATACGATGGATTATGTATGATAAAGAGATTATCTGGTCCCTTGTATAAGCTACCGTCGGAATCAGATATGAATCATATTCCTCTCACAAAACACAATCATGAGCAGTAATTGCTTCCTCAAACCTGATAAGACCATACACAAATATAGTATATACAGGATTCGACAGGGATCTGAAATGCACATACGTTCTTTCCTGATTATTCTGGTGTGGATAGGATTATTCCTTATACCTCACGGGTATGCATACCAGGATGAAACCCGGGAAAATACACAACCATCCGACCTTATTCAATTAAAAGAACTTCAGGATGAGGTAATCATCGGAGATAAAATCACCCTCACCGGCCAGATCGATCGTTCATTATTTGGGACTCAACCTTCTGATGTGATAATTCTCATTTATGCACCCACCGGTTCACATGCTGATACCTTTATGCTTGCAAAGCCTGCACCGAACGGATCATTCAGATACAATCAGATCGCGGATGTTGGAGGGGACTGGGGATTTGAGGCATTATATACTGGAATATATAGTGAAAAGGTGTCGGTTCTGGCAGTACCTGGAAATGAACCGAAAAAGACAGCATTAACGTTAAGTGGATGGCCCACTTTCCCAAAAATCGGTGACTATGTTTCATTTAAAGGACGATTAACAGATAGTGAGGGAAAAGGAATCCCGCAGAAAGAAATAATATACCGTCTCGCTTCAAGTCCGGTCGGGTGCCTCGGTGGGTGTGCCTTTGGCGGAATAACCGAATGGAGAGAAGCAGGATCTGTATCTACTGACACGAATGGTGAGTACTCTTTCAGTCTCCCGGTAGTTGAGAGTGGATCCGTGCAGATAGAAGCTGTTTTTTCAGGCGATGACGGGTACAGTGCCGCATCATCCAATACACTTAAAATTACAGTCTACGAATAAAAATTTTATTTTATATATCGGTCAGGATCTGTATCAAACGCATCTTTACATCCCTTATTGCAAAAATAATAAGTCTTTCCCTGATATTCAGAAATAAACTCTGCAGTCTCTGACTGAACTGACATTCCGCAGACTGGATCAATTTCAGGCATATCTATGTGCATACCAGGTTTTTTCTCATGGTCAAGTGCCGGGGGAGTATATCGTTTCAGCAAAAGTGAGAGAGTTATTACCGTTACTGATGATAATGCCATGGCAAGGGCTCCGTATTCAGGCCGGAACTGGATAGCTGGATACAATATTCCGGCTGCGAGAGGTATGAGAATACTATTATACGCAAAAGCCCAGAACAGATTTAATCTGATTCTACCCATTACTTTTCGTGCCAGCTGAAGAGATGCGGGAATATGGATTAATGAGTCCCTTACCAGAACAATATCTGCACTTTCTATTGCAACATCTGTTCCTGAACCTATCGCAATGCCGGTATCAGCCCGTGCAAGAGCGGGTGCATCATTTAACCCATCCCCAATAAAAGCCACAACATTCCCATCTTTTTGAACTTTAGCAACCTCTTCTTCCTTACCTTCCGGAAGAATCCGTGCATGGATATCATGAATTCCCACCATCGAGGCTACTGCCCGTGCTGTAATATGATTGTCACCGGTCACCATGCCGGATCGAATCCCCATCTCCTTCAGGAGCCTGACACAAAGCGAGGCATCAGACTTTATCTGATCTGCAAGAGAGATAATGCCAAGAATCCGTTCATCGCGAGAGACGAGGATTGTTGTTTTCCCTTCTTTTTCACGTTTTGAAAGAAGCTCTGCTTCTTCTAGTTTTATCGGGAGGTTCTGTGACAGAATGAACTCAGGAGCTCCTAGCCTGACTATTCCGCCTGATATCATACCAGTAAGACCGCTTCCGGTTATTGTCTGAAATGAAGATACCTCCGCAGGCTCAATACCTTCCTGTTGTGCTTTTTCAAGAATTGCGGAACTGAGAGGATGATCTGAGAGAAATTCAAGAGATGCCGCCATCGATAAGAGAAGATTCGGATTTCCGGTAAAGGAATCAACATCCGTAACCACCGGCTTTCCCCTTGTGATGGTTCCGGTTTTGTCAAAAAGGGCGACATTTATTGTATCAGCGATCTCAAGAACTGATCCGTTCCTGATAAGAATTCCAAGCTCTGCCCCACGTCCGATACCGACGGTTACTGCAGTCGGAGTTGCAAGACCGAGAGCACAGGGACAGGCAACAACCAGGACTGCGATGAGGGTTTGTAAAGAAAAACGCAGGTCCATTCCCCGGATTCCATACCAGTATAGAAAGGAGACTATTGCAATCGTGAGGACGAAGGGGATGAACCAGGCAACCGCGGAGTCTGCAATTCTTTGAACCGGGGGACGTGATCCCTGGGCTTCCTCTACCAATCTGATGATTCGGGCAAGCATAGTATCAGATCCCACCCGTGTTGCCTCATAGGTACATGTCCCGGTTATAACCAGAGTGCCGCCAATAACTTCATGGCCCGGTTCCCGGAAAACAGCCAGTGGTTCTCCGGTAACCATGGATTCATCCACATAACTGGAGCCGGATACAATCACACCATCCACCGGTATCCTTTCGCCAGGTCGCATCCGGATGATATCTCCGATAATTACATCCTGTACTGGAATTTGTTTCTCGGTTCCATTCCGGATGACCGATGCTGTGTCTGGTTGAAGGCCAATAAGTGATGCAATGGCAGATGATGTCCGCCCTTTCGCACGGGCCTCCAGATATCTCCCAAGAGATAAAAATGCCGTAAGCATCAGGGCAGTCTCATAAAATAATGTACTCATATCAAGTATAATTGAAAAAGTTCCAAGCACACTTGCAAGGTATGCAACACTTATTCCCATTGCATACATGACATCCATATTCAACGTTTTTAAGCGAAGCGCACTAATAGCAGCCTGAAAGATTGGTTTTCCAAGCCAGAACAGAACCGGTGTGGTGACGATACACTGTAAGAATGAGACCAGATGCATATCATGGGCAGGGATATACATCATACCCATAATGATGAAAGAGAACGCAAATCCAATAATAATTTTAAATAATTGACTTTTTAATTCTCTTTCCTGAATTATTTCACCCTCATTCATCTCATCGCGATCTGTTCCAAGATACTGGTATCCTGCACTTTGAATCGCATCCCTTATTTTTCTGACATCAATACGTGAGGGATTATAAGAGATGTATGCCCGTTCTGTTGCAAGATTAACCGTGACGGATACCACTCCGTCAAGAGCCGTAAGAGCCCGGGTTACGGTCTGAACGCATGATGCGCAGGTCATACCTCCAACCCTTACCACAACTTTCTCTAATGCAACTTTAAATCCGCTCTTCTCAACTGCTTTTGTCATATCTGAAAGGGATGCGTAAGATGGATCATACGAAACACGGGCTTTCCCGGTTGCCAGATTAACTGAAGATGCGAGCACTCCCGGGGTTGACGATAGACTTTTTTCTACTGTGAGTGCACAGGTAGCACAATGCATTCCCGTAATCTGTAATTCAATCTCTTTTTTTTTCTCTTCTCCCATAGGTACCCTCAGTCCGATTCAATTTTTTTTCAGATCAGAAAATCATATCCAAAAACTCATTTTGGGAAATAACATCAGATGATATTATATGATACTTTGTGCAGCACAGATATCACCCTGTTGGAGCAACCCGGATGCAGGTCTGCAAAAAATAAAACGATATGCTGCTGAAGCGGTAGAGGGGGATGCTGAACTGATTGTATTTCCAGAACAGATCCTGACCGGATGGGATCCTGCAGATACCACGTATGCAACTTTTGAATCAGGATCTCTCGTTGAACATATGAGGGATATTGCGCGAGAGGTAAGTATCGGTATCATTGGATCATTCCGGGAAAAAACAGATACAAAGCCCAGAAATACCTGTATTGCTATTGGGCCAGATGGAAAGACTCTGGCTAAATATTCGAAAATACATTTATTCTCTCCCGGTGGTGAGGATCTCCATTATTCACCAGGTACACGTCTTGGAATTTTTTCATATAATTCCTGCACCGTCGGGCTTGCTCTCTGCTATGATCTCAGGTTTGCATCCTTGTTTCAGGCATACCGAAGCAGGGGGGCACACCTTATAATCGTTCCTTCAGCGTGGCCATCAGGCCGCATGAAACATTTTCATCTTTTTACCACATGCAGAGCTGCTGAATTCCAGTCTTTCGTAGCTTCTGTCAATACGATTGGCACAACACCTGTTGATACCTACACAGGGGGGAGCTGCATTGCCGGGCCGGATGGAACCGTCAGGGCGAGGGGGAGTGATCTTGAGGAACTTATCTTTTCAAATATTGATGTACAGGAAGTAGAAGAGATAAGAAAAACCTTTCCTGTTCAGAACGACTATGTGAAAACCGACTATAGTAACCTATAAGGTATAAAAATAGGTTATAGGACTAAAATTAAATCACTGACTGATTCATCATACTCATCATCACCCGGGAACCTGACCTGAATAAAGGTCGTCGTTGATCCGCCACTGGCAGCAAATTTAAAAAATCCTTTGTCATCGGTTGGTGATATTCCAAGAATTGCAAAATCACTTCTCGTTCCGGCCCGGTCTGAAGCTTCACAAATAACCTTTTTCCCGGCAAGAGGAGCACCATTCTCTCCCATGAGCTGACCGCTGATTATCACTGCCTGTCCTGGGAATGGATTGGCCGGTGAAGCTTTTGCGGTGATCTTCGTCTTTGATTTGGCAACCTGTGAGATGATACCGGTCTGCTGTTTCGGTTCTTTAGATACATGACCAGGGACGATCTCACTGACTGATCCTTCAAACTGGGAATTTCCATTATATCTGACACGCAGATATTCTGGTGGTGAGGCGGCAGGACGGAAGAAAGAATAATTACCTTTTATATCGGTCGTTGTAACTGCCAGATAGCTATATTCATCTTCGGGATCATCAGACATCAGTTGTTCCAAAGATACCTTTTTGTTTCCCAAAGGAGTGCCCTCTGCATCAGACAGAACACCTTTCACGGTAAAGGGGAGATCCGTACCCGGATTGGCAGGATCGGTACTGATAGTAATCTGTGTCTGTACTTTCTCTGCTGATACACATGTTCCAAGGCCACACCATATAAGAACGAAGGTGATGAGAATCACCAGGAAAAAACGAAGTGCATACGTTGAATGCACTGGTGAAAATGTCATACCATATTACTACACCCGCCTATGTTAACAGTATTCTCTATATCCATTATATAAGTTTTATCACGTCATGTTTTGGTTCCATCGCTTCACCTGACCGAAGCATTGCAGTCAGCTGACGTTCTACCTCATCACGGTCAAAACCCTGGTCTTTGACGATCTCAATCACATCAGGTTTATGTGCACGTCCATTCTCGTCAGCAATATCCCTGATTACCTGTTTAATCGTCCGGATGAGGTCCCGCTTACTCTTGGAGACACCGGTTGCAAGCATGTCAATATCAAATGTCCCGCTTGCGGGATCATAGGCAACCTGTCTCAGGCAGGTATCAATGATGGAAATAACACGGTCTGCATCACTCTTTTCTATCACCTGAGAGAGTCTGATTCGTGCTGATGCCTCAGCCAGCCTCACAATTGCTTCAAGTTGTCGTGCGGTGACCGGTACCGGTTTATTTGCATCAGCCAGATCACGCAGTTTCATGTAATATGCTATCAGTGTTTCACGGGCTTCATCAGAAAGCCTTGGAAAACAACTCCTTTTTGCATAAGCGACATATTTGCGAAACATCGCCGGATCTATCTCCGGTGTCACCGGCTTTAACTGCTCGGTGATGTACTCTTCGTCCACACCAGGTATAGGTTCACGGTTGTGCTGCGCAATCAGTTCCCCAACACTATGAGCTTTAATAATATGTTCTGCGATTGCAAGGTCCCGCTCATGCTCCGGCTTATCGGTAAGGACAAAGAGCAGATCAAATCGTGAAAGGAGAGAGGGGGGCATATTAATCTGATCCCCGATGGGAACAAAATCATCAAATCTCCCATATTTCGGATTTGCTGCACCCAAAAGTGCACACCGGGACTTTAACGTAGCGGTAATTCCGGCTTTTGCGACCGAGATGGACTGCTGTTCCATCGCTTCATGAAGAGCACTCCGGTCATGCTTATCCATCTTATCCATCTCATCAACACAGGCAACACCCATATCAGCAAGGACAAGGGCTCCTGCTTCAAGTGTCCACCGGCCATCACCAAACTCATCTTTTACCGCTGTTGCAGTAAGACCGGCTGAGGTAGTCGATTGTCCTGAGGTATAGATAGCCCGTGGAGAGAGACGGACAACATATCTGAGCATCTGTGATTTTGCAATACCAGGATCTCCTATCAGCAGGACATGAATATCACCCCGAAGCCTGCTTCCGTCAGGCATCTCCTTCGCAATTCCTCCAAAGAGCTGGAGAGCGATTGCATCCTTGACATCATCAACTCCATAGATAGTCGGAGCTATAGAATGTGCAATCTTCCGATAGATGTTGGGGTCCTTTGAGAGGGCAATAATCTCTTTTTCATCCTCCTCGCTGATATTGACCTCCTCAAACTCCTTTTCAGCAACCTCAATCGAGTTACATTCAACATAGATGTCAAAAATTGTTGATTTTGTGCCGTATGAGTTGCGTTGCATGGACCGGAGAATTCCATTGACCACAATACGATCACCTGGTGCAACCATGCCACAGATATCATCCGTCACATCCAGATCGATGGTCTGAGGCTGCTCACCCCCACGAAGCCCCTCAGGAGATTCCTGAATTCTGAGTTTTTGAGAGTCGACAAAACGGGAAAAACGGGGTATCAATTCAAGTTTTTTCTGGGTACATCCATCAGCCTGACATCCGTCCGGCTCAACAAAGGGACCATATGACTGAGCTTTTACCGTCCGGTGCCCGGCAGGACAACGAAATACAGCAAGAGTAATTCGTGGCCTGACTTCAGTTGTTTTTCGAAGAATGCCCTCAATACTGATAAATTTCCCAATATGATCCGAACGAATCTCTCTGATTGCTATCTTCCTTGGCAGATTGATAAACCTGACATTAATATCTGGCTGTTCATCTTTTTTTCTTGTTTTTACCAGACGGTGTGTTCGTATCGCATCCTTAATATCCCCTATCACCTTCCCCGGGTTTTCCAGCAGTTCATCCGCAAGTTCTGTCCCGGTCTTCCCAAAACTCTCTATATCACGATAATTTATGAAAAGAGATCGGGTATAGGGATATTCACGAGATAATTCATCCAGTTCTTTTTTATATCGTGTCTTAAGGAACCGGTGCCAGTCTGCATCACGATCCGTAATCTCAACCGAATCAGCATCTTTCGCAGGTACCATACGTATCAGACGTTTTGGACATTATGTTCATAAAAGGGGGATATATGTTTGTCTTACTGATTAAGAGATTTTTCGAAAATGAACATTCGGAACGCTCAGAACAAAACAGGCCCCTTCCCCTTTTTTTCCATTCTCGATGATTGAAATATTCGTAATCGAGAGGATCTCTCTGACCAGAAAGAGTCCAAGACCAGTATTTTTCCCATATCCACGGGCAAATATCTGTTCTTTATCCTCATCAGCCACACCTGCCCCGTTATCTGCAATACTGACATTCAGGATATTGTCCTGTTCTCTGGCATTGATACGGACGTGCGTTACATGCTCGCCATGTCTGATCGCATTATCAAAGAGATTATAAAATACCTTTTCAATCAGGGGATCAACAAATATCTCATAATGGCCGACTTCAGGATCAACCTCAATGGTGATCTGGGGGAAAGACTGACTGAGTTTTTGTATAAGACTCTCAAGATGTATCCAGACTGCACCTTTCACCCCCAGTTCCTCATATAGTCTGGTAAACTCAATCTGGGCAGACAGACGGGAGAGGAGTTGGCCTTCACGTTCCAGATACTCCAAAAACACCGGATCAGTACTGTCCATTCTTGCCAGTTCATTATATGAAAGCAGGGCCATCATCGTATTTTTCATATCATGCCGGGTAATGGAAGATAAAAGACCGAGTTTTCTGTTTGCCTGGGATAAGGATAATTCGACACGTTTCCTCTCTGAAATCTCGTTTTTCAGATCATCATTTATCCGGAGTAATTCATTATTTGCATCGCTCAGTTGATCATTTACCGATGCGAGCCTATCTTTCGCCTCGTTCAGTTCATTATTTTTGGTGATGGCAATCTCATAGGTAGAGAGAAGAATATTCAGAATCTTCTGACGGTTTGATCTGATAACATGAGTTTGTCCTGAAAAAAACACTGAAACCCCAGATTCAACAGATTCATCTGAATAGAGTGATCGGTTTGCCAGTATGACTTCAATCCGGTCAAGAAGATATTGTGGTTCATATGGTTTTATGATAAAATTGTCTGCCCCGCATTCAAGTCCTGACAAAACATCCCGTGGATCAAAAAGCTGCGTTACAAGGATGACCGGGATGTTACGGGTTGCTGGATCGGCTTTTAAAAGTGTACATAATTCATATCCGTTCATCTCAGGCATGACCACGTCGGTCAGGATCAGGGTCGGGGGTTCTTTTTTTACTTCGTTCAGTGCCTCTTTTCCATTATACACTACGCGGACCTGATAACCAGCTTTGTCGAGCAGATGCCGTAATATTTCAGCTTGTGTTTTACTATCTTCTGCGATAAGAATTGAAACGTTACCATGTTGAATGTCAGTCATGCATACCTCCCTGAACAATAGTAGATTCAGCTTGCTTTTTGTCATCAGGTACCAGAACCTGGAATGTTGACCCACAACCAGGCCCCGGACTTTTCACAAAGACCGAACCTCCGTATAAGGCAACTATCCGGCGAACAATAGCAAGACCAAGACCATGCGCATTACGATCATGCCGTGATTCATCAGCCTTATAAAAATCATCAAAAACCCTGTTTAACTGGTCTTTTGTAAGTCCAATCCCGGTGTCTTCAACACTGAGCACCTGCATGTTCCCTTCATGCTCACAGGTGAGAGTAATGATCCCGTTTTCTGTATTATACAAGATTGCATTCGAAACCAGGTTCTCCATAACCGTCATGGCATGAAAGCGTGACATATTGATAATGGTTCTTGGACGGATAAAATTCTGAACAGTTATCCCTTTTTGATCAAGCAGATATGAGTGATTCCCGAGAACCTCCAGGGAGATCAAATGGATTTCTGCTGTAGACCCAGCATCCGAGAATGAATCCGGATTGAGATGAGATAGTTTCAGAATCCGATCAACCAATTGCTTAAGAACCGTTACATCGCGGACTAAGAGGGACAGGATCTCTTTCTTCTCCGAATCAGTCTCTTTTTTGTGCAGGTACGGTAAAAAAGCATACAGAGGAGTAAGAGGTGTCTTAAGGTCATGACCAATCCGGGTGATGAGTTCTGTTCTCTGCATAAGGAGATGTTCGACAATCTCATTGGTAACCGATAAAGCCTGTGTCCGTTCCTGGACAAGCTCTTCCAGGTGTGATGTAAATTCATTCAGCTCCCGGGTTGTCTGTTCCAGCTCTGAATTTTTAAGTGCGGCGGTCAAGTATATTGACATGAGGATGCGAAGCAAATCCTCCCGTGAAGATTTGATCGCATACTCATGCCCTTCATAATAAAAGGAAATTGTATCAAAATGAGATTGGTAAGACGGCTGAGCAGTATATTTTTTTTGTACAACCAAAGAGATTTCCCTGATTAACTGCTCCCGGCGTACTGGCTTAATGATAAAATTATTTGCTCCGCAACACAGCCCCCTGAGGATATCTGCGGGTTCAGACAACTGGGTAACAAAAATTATTGGAATCGCAGAGTATTTCGGATCCTTACGGAGCAGATGGCAGAATGTATATCCGTCCATTCCAGGCATTATGATATCAGTAAGGATAATGTCAAAGGAAGAAGATGCTAAAAATTCAAATGCCAGGGCAGGGGAATCAACCCATACTACTTCATACCCTTCCTGTGTCAGATAATGACGAATAATATCAGCCTGTGTCTTACTATCCTCAACGACCAGGATCCGGCATGGGTTTTTTTCTGTCATTAATACCCCCGGCTGGATATGGATTGTAAAAACCTTGCAATTTTAACAGGAGGAAGAGAGAACATACCAGCATTCAGCATCTCTGCAGCGCCAGGCATGCCATATACAAATGAACTCTCCATATCCTGAATGATGGTGCATCCCCCTTTCTGTCTTATCTGAAGGAGTTCCTCAGCGCCATCTGACCCCATCCCTGACAGGAGAATTCCCAGAACATGAGATCCCAGGTTATTCGCAGCGGTTCTGAACAGATACGATACAGACGGCCGCAGGTTATGTTCAGGGGGGGCTGATGAGAATGAAAAACAAAGATCCGAAGTAATGCCGGTATGTTTCCCGTCAGGGGCCAGATATAATGTTCCTGGCTCGGCAATCTCTCCCTCCCGAGCCATTTTTACCGGAAAACCGGTGGATTCAGTAAGCCATAATGCCAGTCCCTCAATAAAGCCTGGGGACATATGCTGTACAAGGACCAGGGGGAGGGAAAAATCACGGGGAATATTTCGTAATATCTCCTGAACTACCTGAGGCCCGCCGGTAGATGCGCCCATGACGACAATCCTGATATCCTGCCCGATATGAAAGGGTATACGGAGATGAAGACTATCATCTTTCAGAACGCTTTGGTGATTTATTCTTCTTCGAATTACTTTGACTTCAGAAAACGTGCGTACTGCAAAAACAAGCTCTGAGGCAGCTTTTTCATATTCTGGATCCTCATAAGCAGGCGGTTTTCGGAAAACTGCAAGAGCTCCAGCCTCTACTGCCCGAAATGATGCCTGAATCTCTTCAAGATTATCAATTCCACTCACAATAATGATCGGAACCGGAGTCCTCTCCATAATCTGCCTGGTGGTTGTAAACCCATCAAGATCAGGCATGTTGATATCCATGGTAATGATATCAGGTGTGAGACGGGATGCAAGAATGATCGCTTCCTTTCCGTTTTTCGCCTTACCAATCACGGTTATATCCGGTTCCCTTTCAAATATACTCTGCAGGACCATGAGGGTAACTTCAGAGTCATCGACGAGTAATACCCGAATCATCTGCCTGCACCAATAAGTCGTGTAATTACTTCCAGAAGGTTTGACTGGTCAAAACTGGATTTAATAATATAGGCATTTGCTCCCACTGTAATACCATGCTCACGATCTTCCCGTGAATCAAGTGAAGTAACCAGGATAACCGGAAGATCAGATAATTTCTTCTCCGCACGGATCTTTTCGGTAAGGACAAATCCATTCATTCGCGGCATGTCAACATCTGAAACCACAAGATCAACCGGAGATGTCCGGAGTTTCGTGAGCGCATCAAGGCCGTCTACAGCAGTTTCAACCTCATACCCTGCGCCTTCAAGGATGTTTTTCAGCAGCATTCTGGATGTAATTGAGTCTTCAACTACCATGATCTTTCTCCGGCCTGAAAGCAATGATGATATATCCCGTACTGATACGCCAAGACGGGTCTTCCCCTGCATCTCTTCAGCAAGATCCTCAATATGAAGAACCGGAACGATCTGGGTATTGCTCAGAATTGCGACACCACTCACGAACCGGATATCTTTCAGTTGTGGCCCGAGATCACGGACCACAATCTCCTGAGCTCCGCCGATCTGATGGACGATGACGCCAAATCTCCGGGTAGGGGTCCTGATGAGTACGATGGATCTGGCATCCGAATTATCAGATGAAACGGAAGAGAGACCGAGAAGGGAACTGAGCATGGCAACCGGAATAGTCTGATTGTCCAGATGCAACACTGTCCTCCCTTCTATCGTTGTAATCTCTGAAGCATCGGGTATCATTACTCGTTCAACCTCTTGTAATGGCAAAAAAAACGGCCTGTTCTCAACATATACAAGAATTCCTTTAAACGTAGCCAGGGTAATAGGAACGGTCAGGGAAAAACGGGTTATTTTTCCCGGAACACTCTCAACATCGACAATACCTCCAACCTGACTGATCTTCTCCTGTACAATTGCAAGACCAAGACCTCTGCCGGATAGGGTGGAAATTTTCTGTGAGGTAGTAAATCCTGACTGAAAGATCAATCTGATTTTTTCCCTGTTGTTTAAGGCCTGAACCTCCTTTTCATCTATTATTCCTTTATTAACGGCAACCATGGATGCCGTATCAGGATTGATGCCTTTTCCATCATCAGTTATGGTAATTGAGATCTGATTTGCCCGGTTATGGATAATGTCAATCGATAATTTCCCTTCCGCTGGTTTTCCCTGCTTAACTCGTATATCTTCGGGCTCAATCCCGTGATCTACTGCATTTCGGATAAGATGAATCATCGGATCACGGATGACATCCAGTATTCGCCGATCAATCTCAATATCTGAACCGTTTACCATAAGAGAGACTTTTTTCCCCTGGTCACGTGCAATATCTCTGACCATCCTCGGATACGTATCGGTCAGGGTCGAGAACGGAACCAGAACCACCTCCCGGATACTATCGATAAGCTGGGTGATGGCAGAATCCATCTCGCTTTGATCCTGGGCCATCATCTGAATGGTTGCATCAAGTCTTGACTCGCAGCTTCCGATTATATCACGGGTGGTATCAATAAAAAGAAGGATACGATCCAGTACATCGCTGGTTCCCTGGTGTTGCCGTTTCAGATTTGCCACATCTCCTTCCACCCGGCTCAGATTCCACCTCCATGCCTGCAATGTCCGGGATATTGTTTTTAACTCAGAAAGATGTGTTCCTGCTGCCATCCGGTATGAAAGTAGGTCATCAGCGGTCTCATACAAGGATGTTAACCGTTCTTCAGAAATTTTTATTTTCGGTGAAGATGTAATGAGTCCCGCTTTTTGGTGAGAGCCCGGGTCTTCTGCTTCGGTATCGGATGGTATGATATCCGTCTGGGTGTCATTTTTTCGTACCGAATCCTCGATAAATACAGATTTTACCTGCTCATTAGCTGTTGGTTTTTGTACAGAAACTGTATTTTTCAATTTTTGAATCAGTGGAGTAATCTTTACATCTTTGGTTCCGGCAAGAAGGGATTCAAGGATGGAGATTGTCTCATGAACCAGATCAAACTCCTTCTCAGTGAGAATCAAGTCACCTTTGCGGACTGATGAAAAGACAGATTCAAGATGCTGACATACCGTTTCGATATCTTTCAACCCAACTGCACGGGCTGCTCCTTTAAGACTATGCGTAGCACGGTATACCGGCTCTATCTCTGCCTGTTGCGATCGGGAAGAGTCCTGCTCCAATACCAGAATTCCGGAAATTATCGCCTGAATATGATCTGTTGCTTCTTCTCCAAAAGTTGCAAGCAGCCGTGCAAGAAACTCCTCGTCCTGTATATCCATGGCTTTTTTCTCATACCCTGAACCGTTCAGTGATCTCCTTCAGACTATTACCAAGATCATGAAGATCACGGGCTGTTTTTTCCACCTGCCTGGTTACTTCAAGATTATTTTGAGCCGCAGTCCGGATATTTTCCATAGCGATTGAGATCTGATCCATCCCGACAACCTGTTCCTGACTTGAGGCAGAAATCTGAATCCCGGCCCTGGCAGCATCAGATATCCCCTGTGAGAGGACATTGATAGCTTCCTGTGCCTCTTTCGTCAGTCTCATGCCGGTTGCAACGGTCTTAGTCCCTTGTTCGGTTGAGATAACAGTGGAACTGATACCCCGCTGAATATCAGTCAGAATATTACGGATATTTGTGGTTGCCTGCTTTGATTGTTCTGCAAGACTTTTAATCTCCTGAGCCACCACCCCAAATCCTTTTCCAAATTCTCCAGCCTTTGCAGCCTCTATTGATGCATTTACCGCAAGCAGGTTTGATTGTTCCGCAATATCGGTAACACTGGCAATTATCTCACCAATAGCCTGACTCTGTTCAGACAGACGGATGACATTGGATGCAATTGACTCCATCTGCTGATTGATCTGATTCATACCGTTCATGATCTCTTCAACAGATGTCTGTCCATTTTTCACAACCTGATTTACCGTCTGTGATTTTTCTGCCACTGTTTTTGCTTTCTGATTTGTGACTTCACTCGTCTTTCGAACCTCCTCTACCGTTGCAGAGGTCTCATTGACCGCGGATGCAGTCTCTGCCGTACTTGATGATAACTGCGCAGTGACAGACAAAATTTCTGTGGATGCTGCCGAGAGCACATTAACTCCCTGATAGAGCTCGTCGTTGATGATGGTCATCATCCGCGACAGTTCAATTCCTATCCGGTTAAGGGCTTCCTTAAAGGTGATATATTCGCCCTTCACATGGAGTTTCTCATCCACCCGTGCAGTAAAGTTCCCTGCTGCATACTCTGCCGATACCCGCATCGCTTCATGAACAGGCTCGATAACAGCATCAAGTGTTTTATTTACTCCTTCTACAATACGTCTGAAATCTCCCTGATGTCTCGATATATCTGCCCGGGTATTCAACCTCCCTTCAATTGCTGCTTCAGCAAGCATTGCGGCGTCGGAAATCATCAGATTGACTGCTTCAATACACTGATTCAGATTATTTTTTATCAGGTTAAAATCGCCGTTATATGAATCGGTGATCTGTGGAGGAATATCACCTCTGGAGATGCGATCTACATATTCTGCTGCAATATTTAACGGACCGATAATGGCATCAAGCATCGTATTAATCCCATCAAACATATCCTTGCTGTACCCGGTGTATTTGGAAAGATCAACCCGGTAATCGAGATGTCCGGCTATGCCATTCGAAATAAGCAGTTCAATATCCCGGTTTCTTTCGTTGAGAGTTTTTATCAGATTATTCAGATTGCTCCTTATCTCTTCAAAAGATCCGTGAAAAGATTCCTCTATCGGTGGTGGTATGATTCCATGAGCCATCTCATTGATATATTCAGCAGTAATGCCCATTGGTTTGACATATGCATCAAGGGTTGAATTCATACCGGTAATGATCTTTCTGTAATCGCCCTCATGCTTTTCTGGATCTACCCGGAAGGTCAGTTCACCCTTTACCGCTGCATCAGAAAGAGCCCTGGCATCATCCACCATGCGGGAGATATTGCTTCCCATTTCATTGACCGCCTGACTGAGTACCCCGATTTCATCA
>Ga0116165_1000857_pt1 | contig 25321 bp, 23 predicted proteins | sample AD_JPNMR1_MetaG_FD_89885 | JGI IMG/M metagenome (GOLD analysis project Ga0116165, IMG submission 89885) | Active sludge microbial communities of municipal wastewater-treating anaerobic digesters from Japan - AD_JPNMR1_MetaG | ecosystem: Engineered > Bioreactor > Anaerobic > Digestate | place...
TATTATTTCAGGCCTCGTGCCAATTATGATTGCAGTATGAATCTTTTCTCATACTAATTTATTTTAACACAAATTTCTGTTTTTGAAAAAATGCTGATTTAGTATAAAATAAAACAGAACCAAGGTAAACGAACCTGAGGAAATAATGCAGGGCTATAAGGATAAAAAAATTGCGCTTGTCGGTGTATCGTCCGATCAAAGTAAAATCGGCTATAAAATATTTGAAGACCTTCTTGCCAATAATTTCAATGTTGTTGGAGTAAATCCCAAAAATGGCTTAATTTTGCAGCAACACATTTATACATCTCTTAAAGAAATTAATCCATTGCCGGACATCGTAGTAACTGTGGTGAAACCAGAAATTACTTTGACTATTATTGAACAATGTCATAATCTTGGAATAAAACAAATATGGATGCAGCCAGGTTCTGAATCAAATCAGGCAATTGAAAAAGCCAGAATCTATGGAATTGAAGTAAAATATGGAAAATGTTTTATGAGTGAGAACGGAATATGGTGAAAGAAATTTCTATATTGATCGGTGGGAAAGCGGGTGATGGAATAGATAAAGCAAGTATTGTGATTGCCCAGATGCTGTCTTCTATTGGCTATAGAATTTTTGTCCACAGGGACTATCCTTCCTTAATTAGAGGTGGACATACATTTTCAATTATCAGGGCTTCAGATATAAAAATTTATGCTCACAAAGAAGAAATAGATATATTGATTGCCCTTAATGCTGAAACTCTTGATAAACATCGCAAAACTCTCAAAAATAAATGTTTTTATATTTATGATTCAGAGCAAATTAAAATGCATGCAGATGCCTGTGGAACAGGCATTCCAATTAACTCAATTTTAAAAGAAGAAAATGCCCCTGAATTGATGAAAAATTCCTGTCTTCTTGGCGCTTTTGGAAAAGCAACAGGAATAAGTTGGGATATTATTGAAAAAACCTTGAAAATAACAATACCAAAAGAAATTGATCTAAACCTAAAGGTAGCAAAGAAGGGCTATGAGTATGCAAAAGAACTGATTAGTATTGAAAAACTTCAACAAAATTCTCTGCCTGTGTTAACAGGAAATGAAGCCCTGGGTCTTGGTTTTGTTGCTGGAGGACTTGATGCCTACGTTGGTTACCCGATGACTCCGTCGTCCGGGCTTTTGCATTTTCTTGCAGGACTTGCTAAACAGTTTGGTCTTCAGGTGATACACGCTGAAAATGAAATATCGGTGATCATGATGGCTCTTGGATTTGCTTACACGGGAAAGAAATCTGCTGTTGGAACATCTGGCGGTGGGTTTTGTTTAATGAATGAGGGGTTGAGTTTATCAGGTATGGCAGAAATTCCTGTTGTAATTGTTCTTGGACAGAGGACAGGTCCAAGCACAGGGCTACCCACTTATACTGGACAAACAGAATTATTTTATGCAATATACAGCGGCCATGGTGAATTCAGTCGAATGGTTGTCGCACCAGGTAATTGTGAACAGGCATACTACTGGGCTGCCACTTCTCTTGGTCTGGCATGGAAATATCAAATGCCTTCTATTTTGTTGTCAGATAAAACTCTTGCTGAAAGCATGTATAGTTTTGATTTAAATGAAATTGAAAAAATTGATAGTAATGATTTTTTAATATGGGATAAACAATTACCCTATAAACGATATCTCAATACAGATGATGGCATCTCACCGTTGTGCTTTGTTCCTGAGAAAAATGCAGTGATAAAAGTGAATAGTTATGAACATGATGAATATGGTATTACCACAGAAGATCCTGTGATTACAAAGCAAATGCAAGAAAAAAGGTTGAGAAAATTAGAGTTTTTAAAAAAAGACCTTCAGGAAAATTATCAATGTGTAAAGGTATATGGAAATCTGGATTCTCAAAATGCAATACTGTGCTGGGGTTCTAATACCCCGGTGTGCGTAGAAGTGAGTGAAAAACTCGGTTTTAAAGTTATTCAACCAGTTGTAATACATCCATTTCCTGAAGAACAATTTAAAAAAGCCATGATTGGAGTGAGAAATTTGATTTCTGTGGAATGCAATGCAACAGGACAATTAACAGATTTAATTCGTCAGTTTGGCTATTCTGTTAACAATAAAATTCTAAAATACGATGGTAGACCTTTTTCTGTGAATGAACTTGAAAACAATTTAAAGGCACTGTAACAATGGAACAAATTAATCTTAACACAAATGCAAAAAATACTTGGTGTATTGGCTGTGGTAATTTTGCTATTTTAAATGCAATAAGGATTGTACTGAAAGAACTTATTGCAGAAGGTACGCCAGCAGAAAATTTTGTACTTGTATCAGGAATTGGTTGTCATGCAAAAATTGTTGATTATATCAACATTAATAGTTTTTATTCACTCCACGGAAGGGTTGTTCCTGTTGCAACAGCAATTAAGGTTGCAAATCCATCTCTTAATGTGATCTGTTTTTCTGGAGATGGAGATTCTTATGGTGAAGGGTTGGAACATTTATTGTTTGCTGCCAAACGGAATGTTGACATAACGATGATTATTCATAACAACCGTGTTTATGGACTGACAACAGGGCAATTTACACCAACATCGCCGTCGGGTTTTAAGGGCCGTTCTACTCCCTATGGAAATCCAGAACACCCCTTTAATCCACTTGAATTAATGCTTGCCAGCGGCGCAAGTTTTGTTGCAAGAGGATTTTCTCATGGGATTGACCTGCTGAAAAAATTATTTAAAGAAGCAATCCTGCATAAGGGTTTTTCTATCATTGATGTTTTACAGGTTTGTGTGACTTTTTACAATATGTATAAATATTACGATGAACGTGTTTATGAAATGGATAATCATAATGAATTAGATTTTAATCAAGCACTGGTGAAGGCAAAAGAATGGGATTATAATACTGATACAAAAATTCCACTGGGAATTTTCTATAGAACACAAAAACCTACTTTTGAAGCAAATTTTCATAGATTAAACAAAGATGTAGATAGAATAAATGGAGTAAAAGAAATTCTTAAGAATCTAAACTTATAAAAACAAGGAGAATAAAATGAATCAGGTGACATTTAAAGGGAATCCATTGAATCTGATAGGCAGAAATATAAAAGTTGCTGATTTTGCCCCTGATTTTTTAGTTATATCTTCTGAATTAGAAGAAGTATCATTGAAGAAATATGAAGGAAAGATAAAGGTTATTACTTCCTTTCCATCTCTTGATACTCCAGTATGTGATTTACAGGTAAGGAATAGGGAATTCAATTATCTTCAAACGTTACTTCCATCAAACCTCTTACGCTGTTGCCAAGAAAAATTTTGTCCGCATTGAAAAGGTCTTCCTTTGTAATAATTTTTTCTTTCGCATAATGGTTTTTAATAAGGTATTGCCTTAAAACACCTGGCAGAAGCCCTGAAGATACAGGCGGTGTGTACAGAACTCCATTTTTCTCAATAAAGACATTTGTAATTGCACCTTCTGTAATTTCGCCTTTGATATTTTCAAAAATAATATCAAAATAATCATTCTTAATTGCAAATGTGTGCGCCCTGTCATAAATATCTCGAATTGTTGTTTTGTGATAAAGGAAAACATTGCCGGGATTAATTTTTCTTTTTGAAATGGTGGTTTTCAGTGGCGTGTTGCTATGAGGTTTCAATTCCTGAAAAGAAATAGAAACATCGCCATCTTGAAAAAGCAACAATCGCACTCGATAAGTTTTATCAGGTGAAAACAATAGAACAATTTTTTCAAGTTCATTTATAATTTTCCTCATATTAAATTCAAAATGAAAAAATTCTGCGCTATTTTTTAATCTTTTAAGATGAAGGTCAAGCAGGTAATATCCATCATTGTTAGTCCACCGTATTGTTTCGATGAGTTGTATTTTTTTGCAGCCAGATATCAAAAATGCGGCTTTCAATTGGCATTCCTGGTATTCTTTTTTTGCTTTTGAATCATAAACGATACCACCGCCTGTTCCCATTTCTCCATTCTTACCTTTTATTAAAATCGTTCTAATAGCAACATTAAAAGTGCTATCGCCATCTGGTTTCAAAATCCCAATTGTTCCTGTATAAATTTTTCTGGGACTTTTTTCAAGTTCAGAAATAATCTGCATTGTTCTGATCTTTGGCGCTCCAGTAATAGACGCTGAGGGAAAAATTGCCCTGATAATGTCAGAAAAAAATACACCTTTCTTAAGAACGCCAGTTACAGTGGAAGTCATTTGAAAAAGTGTTTTATATTCCTCAATTGAAAATAAAGGGTTTGTCACAACAGTACCATATTTGCAAATTCTACCAAGGTCATTTCTCATCATATCGACAATCATCAAATTTTCTGCTCTGTCTTTTACACTTTTTTGTAGTTTTTCTTCGTTTCTTTTATCATCTTCAAAAGTTTTGCCCCGTTGGATGGTTCCCTTCATTGGCTTTGTTTTTATCAAATCGCCTGTTTTTTTAAAAAAAAGTTCAGGCGAAAATGACAGAATGAAAACATCGTTTAATTTGATAAAGGCAGAGTAGGGCACCTTTTGCATCTCTCGCAGGTCAAGATATATTCCATATACAGAACCCGTGAAATTAAATTTACTTCTTATCGTATAGTTCACCTGATAAGTATCACCCTGCTCAATATAGTTCTTTATTTTTTTGATATTTCTCGAGTATTCAAAAAAATCAGTATCAAACCATAATTCCTTCATCTTCCATTGAGTGTTAAGTTTATTGTCAATCAACGAGATTTTTGATGAAAATCGACCATTTGTATGGTCAAAAATAACGTTATTTTTAAAAACCATAAAGATAGCAGGGAAGGGTAGTTTATTTTTGTAATTAAACACAGGTTCAATAGCGAGTCCTGCTTCGTACGGAATAGCACAAATTACAAAATGACCCTTTTGTGATATTGTTTCAGCCCATTTTAAGTATCTCATCAATGAACTACCATCATAAGCCAGTTTTTTTAAAATCAAGCCCCAATTTATCATTGAACAAAAGTTTTCACCATCGCAAAGAGAACTTTCCAGAAGACAAAAATTGTTAAATCTGCTGAGAAAACCCAGAACGTCTTTTATAGGAAGGTTATAAAATTCTTTTTCCATTCAAAAGATTATAAAAGCAAAGATGTTTATTAGCAACTTTGCAATTATAGATATTCAGAAAATTTTAATGGTAAAATATTAACATAAAAAAATTGGAGATACTGATGGTTGAAATGCTCGGGGGTTTTCCTGTAGTACTCGTTTCTCTTTTGGCAGGTTTGTTCACCTGGGCAATGACAGCCATTGGCGCTGGCTTTGTTTTTACAGCAAGATCATTTAACCAGAAACTTTTTGATTTGATGATGGGTTTTGCTGCTGGAGTAATGATTGCAGCAAGTTTCTGGTCACTTCTTGCTCCTGCAATTGAAATGTCCAACCATTTAAAGTATTTTGCCTGGTTTCCAGCCGGAATAGGGTTTGTACTCGGTTCATTTGTACTAAGAATTGCTGATAGATTTTTACCACACCTCCATCTTGGTTTTCCAGAATCAGAAACCGAAGGAATCAAAACATCTTTAAGTTCCACATCACTTCTGGTGCTTGCTATTACTCTTCATAATATCCCTGAAGGTCTGGCTGTGGGTGTTGCAATCGGTGCAACATCCTTCGGACTTGCTGATATTACAATGACAGGCGCATTAACACTCGCACTGGGTATCGGTATTCAAAACCTGCCAGAAGGTTTTGCTGTTTCAATTTCTTTAAGAAAAGAAGGGGTTTCGAGATTCAAAAGTTTTATCTATGGTCAGCTTTCCGCAATTGTTGAACCTATTTTTGCAGTCATTGGAACAGTTGGCGTGTTGTGGGCAAAATCTTTTTTGCCTTATGCAATGGGCTTTGCGGCAGGAGCAATGATTTTTGTTGTTGTTGAGGAAATCATTCCTGAATCGCAGAGGCACGGTAATACTGACGTATCAACCGCTGGAACAATTCTGGGTTTTCTGGTCATGATGATTCTTGACGTTGCCTTTGGTTAAAACAATTCCTCTTTTCTTAAAGGAATATCAAGCAATTCTGCAAACTTCACAGCGTTTTTTGCAGCATATCCTGCATGGCAGTTATTGAAAAAAATAAAACTCACCTGAGCTTTTTGAATCATCAGTCGGGCAATCCTTTCAATTTCCTTTAATTCCAGTTCAGAATAATTGTAATTATACCGTTCAGAAACAGGCGTATTAAACCAGTTGGGATTTCTTCCATGGCATCGCAAATATACAACAGAAGAAGTTACTCTATCTAATAGTGGCATAAGGCGGGGAATTTTTGGTTCATCGACCGCGCACAGTGCAACATTATTTTTCTCAAGAAAATCGAAATATTTCTCATCAGCCCATGAGATATTCCTAAATTCTACGACCAGTTTTACATTTTCTAAAAGTTGCTTTGCCTGTAAAATATATTCCATTGAATCTTTCGACGGATAAAAAAATACAGGAAACTGCATGAGTACTGCGCCAAGTTTGTTGTTTTCTAATATCGGTTTTATTGCATCCTTGAATTGAAGAAAATATTGTTTCACCTGATATCTGTCTGGTTTTTCCTGCAGACGATTATCGAAAGGATCATGGGTCATACCTTTAAATGCTTTGACAACAAATAAAAAATCCTGCGGGGTTTTCTTCACCATTGTTTCAAAATTTTTTGCAGAAGGCATCTGATAATACGTGGAGTTTATTTCGACAGCATTGAAACCTAATTGCTTTGCATAAAATTCAAGCATTCTGCTGGCAGAAATTTTTTCAGAATACACAACACCTTTCCAGTCAGAAAACGAAAATCCGCTTGTCCCAATTCTTATTTCTTTCTCCATTTTCGCCAGTTAAATACTTCTCTCGTAAAAGGATCAGCGCAGTATAAATCTGCCTGGTAAACAAATATTCCATCTGCACCCTCATTAAAAAATCTTCTGATATCTCTTTTTATGTCTGAAGGGAACCTGTAAAGAGAAAGTTGGAAATTGAAATATGACGCCATGTGAATCAGCCAGCCATCAATAATTCCGAAAACATTGCAACCATAATCCTTCCATTTCAAATATGGTTTCAAAGAAAAAAGCGGCTGGCGCGTTAAAAGATTTGATGGGATAACACACTGAATTATATTTTCCTTCGCAAGTTGTTCAAACACTTTGTAGTATACGATATCTCCAGCAGGAATTCTCACTGTTAGAGGAATTCTTTTAGGTAAAACTTCATCCATCGCGCGTCTTATTTCATAAAAAAGTTTCAAAAGATCCTCTTCAGTATGATAATAAGGATACCTCATACAATCAATGGAAACACCGTCATTTCCCCATTCAACAAATTCCTTAATAATTTCAGCTACGTATTTCCTTGTTTCTGGAATGTTATATCTAAGGATATTTCCAGTTCTCCATTCAGGGTGTTGCCTCGAAATTCTTTCTTCAAAATCAGTGCCAGGGTAACAGTTTGTAAGCCCGGCGTTTGCAAAATGGGTAATTCCAAGATTATGGCATATTTCGCTTGTTTCTTTCAGGACATCAAGGGCTCTAACCATTACGGATGGTCCAGGACTGAATGTTCCGTCATCTCCCATTATTGCGCCATGTTCATACCTTTCTGCCACTCTACTGTGATGAAGCGCTTTTGAGCCAAACCTTATAACCTGAGTATGAACCTGGTTTGCTCCCATCTCCTTAAACAAAAGCAGTGCTTCTTTCACTTTTTCTTTGGTATCAAGTCCATAACAAAACGCCCAGGAATATGGTTCGAAATAGAGTGCGAGAACCCTGTCATTCCACAGAAGAGACGTTATTTGATAATTTCTTTCTGGTGTAGGCACAAGTTTGATGTAAGCAATTGAACCGAAAGGATATTGGTCTGGTTGCCTGACAGTCATCGGAGTTGGACTCAGTTCTATGGCTGTATCAGTACTGAAATCAACAGTTTTCCAGAAAATTTCCTTGTGATACTTATTCTGAAATTCAGGCCTAGTTCTTTCGGCAACCAAGGGATATCTTATTCCTTCATCTGACACGGCAACCATCATGTGGATAATCCCGTATTTCAATCCAAAATACACCTTAAATCTTCCTGAAACTTTAGGCTTGATAAAAATTGTTGAAATACTTTTTCCTGGAATAAATTCAAGGCAATTATCTGTAACCTGCCATTCATTACTATTTACAAATTTTTCCCAGTTATTGATAAAAATTGTACGGGAACGTTCGATAGACAGCATTTTTTCGGATTTTTTTATTGAACCGTCTTCATCAAGAATTTCAACACGAATTTTTATATTACCGGAATAATTGTGTAGTTCATTAAGATAAAGATTCCAGAAAACAGGGTGGTTTTTGTTTCTGAATTTTATGTTGCCGAACTGGACTGCCTGATTCCATTCCCAGAATGTTGATTCAAGTAGTTTATCAGCAGAATTATCAAGAAAAATTGCACAAGGAAGATACGTCTTTTCATCAATAGAATAAGAAATTTTTGCGCCTGAAGTCCTGGGTTCTTTAAAAAAAATTTTTACCATTGCTTCGTCTTTCAATTGCTTGAAATCAACCATCCTAATCTCCTTATGCCAATAATTTACTCAGCGTATCCATTGTGATATTATACCTGAAGCATTTTACGACCAGGGGGAAAAATGTCAAAAATTAGATTTTTTCTGTCCGGTGGTCCTGGAGAAGATGAAATCAAAAAAATTCATGAAAATGCTTTACGGATACTTGAAACGATTGGAATCCATACTCCTTCACAATACGCCTTAAAACAAGTTGCAGGAGAAAAAGGCATTAAAATAAAAAACAATACCCGAATTTGCATTGCTCCTGAAATAATTGAACAATTACTTGGACCTTTTCCAAAAAATGGTGACAATAATTTGGGCGATAAACTATCATTTCATGTTTCGGGTTATGCCCTGCGCTGTTATGATTTGAGGACTGGCGAAATAAAAAAACCCACTACAACTGATATGATTGAATTTACAAAAATTGTCCATACTCTTGGAGTTCAAGGGTCAAGTATCGTAATGCCACAGGATTTACCGCAAAAACTTGCTGAAGTTGCAACATATAAACTGTGCCTTGATGTGTCAGACAAAGTATGGGGTGCTGGGATCTTCAGTGATGCTGAAGTTTTTGATATTGTACAGGAAATTCTGGTTGCTATCGGTTTACCATACACTATCGGAATGCACATGATCAGTCCACTTGCCTTTGATCCATTTCTACTTGAAATGGCAATCAGATATATTCCCAAAAAAGCGACATTTTCAGTTGGCAATATGCCCATGAGAGGAGCAACATGTCCGATTGACCTTGCTTCTTCATTATCACAGTCGTGTGCTGAAGTCCTTGGAGGAGCTGCGATATTAAAAATACTTGCGCCAGATTCAAGAGTTAGTTTTGCGCCGTTTGTTTATCCTTTTGATATGCGATATGCAACAATAGTTTACGGTGGCCCTGACTTTATCATTGGGAATCTTGTTTTGAACCAGATCGCGAAATTTTATGGAACATCTGTGATGGCAAAGGCGTGTAATACCATGGCAAAAAAACCGGATGATGCACAGGCAGGCATCAATGCAGCAGGTTTTATTTTTATGATGCTTGCTGGAATGAAAGAGTTTGGATGGTCCGGCACCTGCTGTATTGATGAAATTGGTTCTGTGGAAAAAATGATTATAGATTATGAAATTTTTAGATTTGCTAAACATATCGTAGAGGGCTTTGAGTTCAAAGACAGGGGTAACCTGGTTGAAATCATTGACGAGTGCGTAAAAGAGGGTACGTTTTTGGCGCACCAGGATACTCTGAATAATTACCGAAAAATTCTTTTTGAATCAGATTTATTTTCAAACGACAATTTTATGGCATGGGATAGAGAAGGCAGAAAAAGTTTGCTTGACAGGGCAAGGACTAAAGCGATGAAATTACTTGGCTCTCATTCGTTTACAAGAGACAAAGAACAACAGAAAGAACTTGACAAAATCTGGGAAAAAGCAAAACAGATGTTTACAGCGTAACAGGAGAAATAAAATGAGACTTGGCGGACCTGTATTACAGAAGTTCGAAACCCCTGAAGAATGGGTGAAGATTTTGAAAAGAAACAATTATTCTGCTGCATATTGTCCTACTGGACTGGATGCTCCTGATGAATTAGTTAAGGAATTTAAGAAGATGGCAGAGAAAGAAAGTATCGTAATCGCAGAGGTTGGAGCGTGGAGTAACCCAATATCGGGTGATGAGAACGAAAGAAGGCAGGCAATAGAGAAATGCAAAAGGGCTTTGTATCTTGCTGAAAAAATTAATGCTCGTTGTTGTGTCAACATCTCTGGTTCAAGGGGAAGTAAGTGGGACGGTCCTGACGAAAAGAATTTCACAGATGAGACATTTGACATGATTGTGATGACAACGAGAGAAATCATTGATGAAATAAAACCAGAAAGAACATTTTACACGCTTGAAACAATGCCATGGATGTATCCTGATTCTGCTGAAAGTTATCTGCGACTCATCAAAGCAATTGATAGAGAATCCTTTGGGGTTCATTTTGACCCTGTAAATCTTGTATGCAGTCCGCAAAGATATTTTTCAAACGAAAAATTGATAAAGGAATTTGTTAAAATACTCGGTATCTATATCTGTTCGTGTCATGCCAAAGATATTATACTCACTGATAAACTAACGGTTCACCTTGAAGAGGTACGACCGGGCCTCGGAAAACTTGACTACAGGGTATTTCTAAATGAAATAAATAAAATTGGTAAAGATACTCCTCCAGTAATGCTTGAGCATTTGCGGACCGAAGAGGACTACGTAAATGCAGCACAATACATAAGAACAGTTGCCAGTCAGGAAGGAATAAAATTGCTATGACATCACTGTGTCAAAAAAATGTGAAAAAAACAGTTCCTCATCTACTTCTGAAGCAACGAATGTATTGCCGTTTTCATCTTCTATAAAACCAGTCTGACCCAGTTGTTCCACAAAAACCTTTCCTTTTTTGAAACTGCAGGTATTCTTAAATAAAGCACTCGCCGCAAGGATATCATGAAAAACAACAGTATCCCTTTCCCTGAACCATATCTCAGCAAAATTTAGTACTTCTTTCAAAATCTCATTTTTATTAAATGTTTGAATTACCTCTGTCTTTTCCATTTTTACTTTCAATGTTACATCAAGCCCGCAGACGAAAATTTGCTTTACATCAGAAGAAAAAACTGTGTGTGCCGCAAAAGGGTCGCAGGAAATATTCCATTCAACCTTTTTATTCTCCCCAAAAAACATGCCGCCCATAATGTACATTGATTTCAGCATGCGTGGTAATTCAGGGTCTATTTTGAAAAGAATTCCGATATTGGTTAATGGTCCTATTGTGATTAAATTGATTTCTCCAGGATTTTGCCTGATTGTATTTCTTAAAAAGTTGAACCATTCTCCTTGAAAGGATTTCTTATATGTAATTTTCTCAATAAATTCATACTGCGGAGCAAATTTTTGTTTTTGTTGACCTATTAGTGGTTCAGACATACCAGGAAAAATAGCAATATTTCTTCCTGCTTTCTCACATAAATAACTTGCAATCATTGCCCGTTTTTCAGGTTGACCTGTTACTGTTGTAATGCCTATAAGGTCACATTCACGATGTGACAATAAATACGCAAGACAGATTGCATCGTCTATGTCAGAACCAATGTCTGTATCAAGGAGTACCTTTTTATTCATATTTTTTCAATGCCTGCTCAAAAACAGAAAACGACTTCTCATCAAATAGAACAAACCTGACTTTTTTTAGGGATTTCAATTCCTTAATTGTTTTAATTACTGCTCTGATTGAAACTTCAGCCGCTTCTTCTAATGGATAACCAAAAATGCCTGTTGAAATTGCAGGAAATGCAATAGATTTTAGTCCTTTACTGTCTGCCAGCATCAGGCAGTTTTTGAAACACATCATAAGTTTTTCTGCTGGATTTTTCTCATGATGGTACACAGGGCCAACAGTATGAATAACAAACTTGTTTGGCAAATTATATCCTTTGCTTATTACTGCCTGTCCTGTTTCAATGGGAGCATATTTCTTACACTCTTCATAAAGCATTGAACCTGCTTTTTTGTGGATGGCTCCAGCAACTCCACCTCCAGGCGCAAGTTGCTTGTTTGCAGCATTAACAATCACATCAATATCTGGCTGTGATGTGATGTCACCTATGGTACATTCAATTTCAATGTCATTTATTCTCACGGTCATGAAAAAATTCTAACATAGATTCAGGTAAACGCAATAAAAGAATTTGACACAGGATTACTAATCACTAAAATTATTAAGATAAACCGACTTGTTTTATAAGAGATGCTGAAAATGGAAAAATTCAGTATACAGAAAAAGGTCTTGCACGATAAAGAAACCGAAAAAGAAATATGGGAAATTGGTTTTCAGGAAAATTCAGAATGCGTTGCCAATTATTTTTATAATCAATCCTTTTCTCCTGATGAGAGATATTTTATTTTTGCTTCTGACAGAAATGGGAAAGTTGAACTTTATAGAATGGAAGTTGATGGGGATGAAGCCGTTCGGATTACTGAAAACTTTAATCAATGGTATTGCTGGAAAGTTTATAATCAAGAGGTTATATGTAATGATGGTGAAACCTTTTTTGCAATTAACATTTTTGATTTATCAAAAAGAATTATATCAAAAAAGACGGATGACAATGCAATAATTTATGGAACACCTGTAGTTTCAGGTGATGGAAACAAAATCGCATGCTTATATCAAAAAGATAATTCTGTTTGGTCGATTGTTTGTGCAGAATTAAAAGGGTCAGAATTATTTGACGTGTATAAATTCGATTCAAAATATCATCATGTTTCTCATCTACAATGCGCGCCAGCAGAAAATTTCATACTTACTTTTGCGCCATTACCTGATAGGCAGAACAATTTCAACCTTCCACCTTCTGAGCGGGCAAGGGCATGGAAACTTGATATTGAAAAGGGTGTTGCAGAACCATTTCTAATAATGCCAGTGGGGTATCGAGCAACCCACGAGTACTGGGGACAGAAAAACAATGAGAGGCTTTATTTCCACAAAAAAACAGTTCCAAATTTTACTCCTACTTCCATTGCTTCAATAGATATCCACGGCAATGATTTAAGGGTCCATTTCTTTTCTGAAAACAGAAAACTCGGTCATTCTTTTGTGTCGCCTGATACCAGATTTATGGTTTCTGATGTTCAGGAACCAGGAAACAATGAACTGTATCTTATTGATATGCAAACAGGAAAATCAGAGATACTTTGCTGGCCTGATTCGTCGTGTTCTTCTCAAAGAAATCAGCTTGGTCATGTTCATCCATCCTTCAGTTCAAAGGGTAATTACATTATTTATTCGTCTGACAGGACAGTGAAAACAAAGGTTTACATTATCCCATTAAAATAATCTACTCTGGAAAAATATGAAAAAATTTTTAATTTTTATAATTTTGGTACTCTGGGGGACACTGATGGCACAGGAAAACATTTGTGATATTCTGATTAAAAACACTACTCCAGTGACAGTTGATACAGGGAAACGGCTACCGGTTTTCGTCTGGGCACGCATTCCAACAAATCTTTCAGAAGAAGACCTTACCAATTATTTGAAAGCACTCGACGAAAGAAAACTTGTCATGCTTACTGGCTGGCGAATCCCGAAAGAAGGAATAGAAAAAGGCATTGAAGAGTCAATAAAAATTGATAAAATCAGGAAAAACCTTAATCTTCCTGTGTTTGTTGACGCAACATCAATTGTTCATCGCTTTTTCGATGGCTCTCAGGAAACAGCCCATATAGATGATAACGGAAAACCGTTTTTTGATACATCCTTTTCTAAGGGTGTAAAAATTGGATGTCCTTTCAGGGTTGAACAGAGATACCCTGTTATTGGAGAAAGAATTGAAAGATTTCTACAGGCATACAAAAAAGAGGGAATTAAAATCAATTATTGGGCTGTTGACTGGGAAGTGGATGGACCAATGGAGTGGAATGATGCATGGGAAAATTCAAAAAAATGCAAAATTTGCAGACAAAACATTAAAAACATCGATAATTTTGAGTACTTCCAGAAAACAATAAGAATGAAAAGAGCGCAACTTCAAAATGAGGTTTTTGTTAAAACAGTAAAAAAGTACTATCCTGACTGTCTTATTGGTAATTATGCTGTTAATCCACACGATGGATACAGATACTGGTATGACTATTTTGAAAGGGAAACTTCTGCCGGGATTTACCAAAAAAAGCATAATGCTCTGCACAGAAAATGGTTTGATGAATTTAAATATTCTGGATATACAATGGCAATGCCTGTGATATACACCTGGTATAAATTTTTCTCTGATTACACATTTCAACAAAAAGAATATCGCTGGTTTTATCCATTAATGAAGGAAATTACATCCGCAGGAAAAAACACAAAATCAGGCGTGCCGATTATCAGTTTTGTCCACTGGCAAACAGTGTTGAAACCTGAACAAGTTCCACCAGATTTTGTACCCTTAAGCAGGGAAAAATATAAGGAACTTTTGTGGCATATGCTTTCGCGGGGACACGATGCGTTTTGTGTCTGGTCACCTGTGAACGAAATGGCACAGGAAATAAAGGTGGTTCATGAAGTATTTGTTGAAAGTTTGAAGTTTAATGATTTCATCCTTAATGGGAAAGTCGTGTTATGGAATGTTCCAGAAGAACCTGATACAGTGTTATCAGCGCTTGAATTAAAAAATAAACTGCTTGTGATAAGAACAGATTTCAACGATAAACCAGAAGAATTGAAAATAAAGATTAATGGAAGGACAGTAAAAATACCACTGGTTTCTGGACCTTTTGTTCTGGAGATAAAATGAACACACAATTATTTCAGGAAAAAGTGTATGACTTTAATTGGAAAAACACTGGAGCAGGGCCTTTATGGTGCCATGGTTCTTCATGCATTGCAGCCATTGAGGATAAAGTTTTTATATGTGGCTGGGAAACATTAGAAGATATACCTCCCCTTAACTGTACAAGATGGGTGTTATACGAAAAAACCAAAAGCAACTGGAATATCATCTTCCAGGACCAAGAAAAAACAAGGGAACCATCTCCTATTTGTGTCTTTAAGGATGGTAGAATTCTGGTATCTGAAAATCCGTTCATGCTTGAACCAGAGGCATGTCAGGGAGTTGCCCTTCCACAGGTCTCAGAATTTTTTCCGCCTGATTACAAAAAAAGAAGAATCACTCTTCCTTGCTGGAGTGAACCAGTAGTTTTTGTAGAACATTCGTACAGAAATTTTTCTTCTGATAGTGAAAATTGCGAAGCAATACTTTTTCATAATAAGGGTTATGACAGGGCTTACTGGAGTTTTTTTGATAAAACTGGCAGATGGTCACATTGCGGAAAGTTATACTGGGTCTGGGGACATGATTATCCACAACCGCAACCGACACGACTGTGTTATAGTAACGTTCAACTGAAAAATCGCGCTGTATATTCTTTTGGAACAAGTGATATTATTGAACCAATCCCGGAATGGAGGCAATATAAAAGAAAAATTACAGGAAGAGAGTGGGATTATGATTTCAGAAGGATATTTTTTTCTTTTACCCCAGACATTACAAAAGAACCATTCAGATACTGGTCTGAAATATCTAACAGAGAAAAAACAGCAGGTAATGCCAGAAATCAGGACCTGTATGCAGATAACGATGATATAATTCATTTACTCTGGATGGAAAAAAGTTGCGACGAGAGGTTAAGGGAACAATTTTTTCCCGACGAGATTCTAACTTATTCTCTTGAATATGCTCAATTGAAAAAGCAAAAAGTGCTTGAAAGAAAAACGATTCTATTGTTTTCAGAACAGTATCCAGAACAATATCCCTGTGGCATGAAAAATATCAACTTTTTCTGGGGCAGGTTTCATATAACAAGAAAAGGGAAATTGCTTGTTTTTGCTTCATTACATGGAAAAGACGAGAACAATAACACTGTTGCTGAAAATTACCTGATTTCACTTGATTCCACGGGTAATATTGTTGATAAAAAAATTGTGAATTTTGAAAAACCTTTCACTTTGTTTCACACTGCCAGTATAAGGAATGGTTCTTTTCCTTCTGATATCATTCATATTTATGGGCATATCACAAATCCTGACAACGAAATGTGGTATGGTCGCATTGAAATAAAAGATTAACTATCAGGTTTGATGTGATTGAAAATGGATAGAAATAACATCTGAACAAGATTCATAAAGTTCAGGTACAATTTCGTGTACAAGACCCCATTCAATTGCCTGTTGTGGGTTCAATGTGGTTCTTTCAAGCATTGCAGAAATTACCTGATTTATACCTTTGTTTGAATTCGAAGAAATAATTTTTGCGATATTTTCAATATCAATACGCAGGCCTTTCAATCGTTCCTCAAGTTGTTTTTCTTCAAGATTTTCATTCTGCCTGAATGCCACGCTAACGCCATGCAATAAAAATCTTGCCTGCGGTACTGAAAGCCGTTTTTCGCCAGCGCAAAATAATACCACACCAATAGAATCAACGCTTCCAAAATTGTGAGTTATAATTTCTGCAGGAATCCCTTTTAAATAATTGTATGCACTCAAACCATGAAATACAGAACCACCTGGTGAAGAAATCAAAATTGTGAATTTTGATATTCCTTCCCGCATTTTCTGGTCGATTGCATTCATCAACGCATTAATACTTGCGTCCATCACAGGAGCAAAAAATTTGATCACGACATTTTTTCTGTTCATAATCACTAATTATATTCTAAAATTCGTTTTCTGTAATGCATGTAATTTTCAAAAGAAACTTCTTCTGGTACTCCGTGGTCGCATGTGGGAATATACCCACCTCTTTTGTACATTGCTGGTAAAATCCTGTCAAGATGTCTGTCAATCTCATCTTTTGTTTTTGCAAGAACCCTTTTATCAATGCCACCAAACATTGCAATATCAGGAAATGTCTGACCATCCCTCACAACATCACAACCAGATGCAACTTCAAATGGACTCATCACATCCATACCAAGTTCTTTATAGAGGGGAATAACAGAAACAGCGTAACCATCAGTATCAAGATGGAAATAAAGATGCCGGCCTGATTTTGCCTGTCGTGATTTAATATTTGTAATGAGTTGTTGATAGTAAGGAAAAAGGAACTCTTTAATCATTTGAGGTGAAATCAGTGGACCATGGTTGTAACATATATCTTCCCCAAAAAATAATTCGTCGATTACAGTATACTGCTGGTGCATTTCAATGATGGCATTTGCAAGTTCAAACCATGTTTTCATGCAATCATGAATAACATCAGGATGGTCATAAAAAAATAGGGGAAGTTCAGATGGACCAATCAGACACCTTAAATACATATAACCGCCAATCACTCGTTCTGTAATCATCAAACCTTTATTCTGGGCATCAATCAATTCAGGAATTACTTTCAGAAAATGTTTCCTTCTGGTTTCTGTCCGTAGATCCAGGCGCCACTTAACATTTTCGATCCATGTCTTCCAGTCCTTTACCGGATGCGCAACATATTCTGGCATAAAGCCGTTTCTTCTTCCTTTGAAGAAAAGCACATGCCTTCCAGATTCGTCCTGGACAAGTTCATAATCAATCTTATCTTCAATTATTTTTGTTTCAAATGCGGGTTCAAATGGAGCAATTGTCCAGCCAAGCTGGGCGAGATTATAATTACCAGGTGGATCAAAACCAAAGAGTTCATCAAGATTGGTATTATCATCAATTTTTCCTTCCTTTTTCCATCTCTCAAGGGTAAAAAAACCAAATTCTTTTTGGAAAAACGGCGCATATGGTTTTCTCCCGTAAATATCTCTCAGCTTTCTTGCACTCGTAGTCATTGCGTCTCCTTTTTACATCTGGAAAAGAAATCCCATATCACGTGTTCTGCTTTTATATCTCTATTTGTTTTACCGATAATTTTCTCAGGAAGATGTTGAACGCCACCTGGCCAGGTATGCCCGCCTCCAATAATCTTGTAAAGAACAACCTGTGTTCTGTTATTGACATAAGAATAAACAGATATGAATGAACCATCGTTTTTATCAACATCAATGACTTTATCAGGAAGTTTTTCAAAACATTTGTTTGCCTTAATCCAGAATTCTACAGTCCGTTCAGTGGAAATTACGCTACCTCTGTTTTTTCCAAACACCTTCACCTGTCCGCCTTCATACGGCACAAGCGGGTCAGAAGTGCCATTCATAATAAGAACTGAAACCGGATGTTCAGGTTTTTTTTCTTCAAGTTTTGTAGGGAGATTTCCGCAAACTGCTGCGATTGCTGCAAAAATATCAGACATCTCAATTCCCAATCTGTAACACATCATGGCACCATTTGAAATACCTGCTGCATATACTCTCGTTTTATCAATATTGAATTCCTGTGATACGATTTCAAAAACTGCTCTCAAAAATTTTACATCAGCTACCCCTGTAACAGAATAATCTCTGCCATCATTCCATTGCTTTTGATATCCATCAGGATAAACAACAATAAATCTATTTTTTTCTGCAAGCATTTTAAATCCTGTAAAATTAGATATGGTTTCACCAGAACCACCTCCACCATGCAAAACAAAAACAAGAGGAAAACTTCTGTCAAAATTGTAACACGCAGGTATTTGAATTCTATAGATTCTTTTGATTCCGTCAACATTAATGGTTCGTTGTTCAATTGTTTGCCCAGCCACAACAACGCTCAGAATCATAAAAAGTCCGGATAAAATACAACATGATATTTTCATTAAAGATCCCTTTGTGTAATGGTTTTAGTTTAATTGCTCAATATAAGTTGTCAAGTATTCTCAATATTACCAGCATACATTTTTTCTTACATAAAAAGACCTGATATTCTGTTCTGGTGTGTGCCATCATCACACTCTACCATCATCATGGAAATGTATTCAAACTCTACTGGTACTCACCACATGAGAATAACCGGATTGATTCGAGAACATCGCAACTACCAACACCATATTCAATGGTTGTACCAAAGTAACATTTAGTATCATCTGAGATTTTACCTTATAGAACGCGCGTACTCATACATATAAATAATATTTTCAACAGGGACATCGGACTGCAGATTGTGCGACGGTGCACAGATATAACCACCGTTTGCCCCAAGAATTTCAATACAGGTTTTCACTTCATTTTCAATGTCTTTTTTGCTACCAAAAGGTAGCACTTTTTGAACATCGATTGCTCCGTGAAAACAAATATCCTTTCCGAATTCCCTTTTCAAGTCCCTTAAGTCCATTTCAAATGCCGTGTGTTGCACAGGGTTCAAAATGTCCAGGCCAATTTCTATCAGGTCAGGGATAAAAATCTTTACACTTCCGCATGAATGCAACATTGTCCTGATGTTATACTTATGACAGAGTTCAATCATTTCACGCAAGGGTCGTTTGAAAAACTCTCTGAAACTTTCCAGCCCGATTAATGGACCAGTTTGAGTACCAAAATCATCTCCAAGCAGAAGAACGTCGATTTTATCGGCGTATCTTTTGAATATTGACTCATTGAGGGTATAATGGAACTCAAAAAGTTTGTCTATAATTGCGCCGGCAATTTGCTTGTTTATGTGTAAATCCAGAAGAAAATTCTCAAATCCCCTCAGGTACATTGCAAGCTTAAAAAAACTTGTGCGTGTGGTCAATCTGTCACCTGTAAAAACGATTGCAAATCTGTCATATAATTCAAGGTGGTCTGTCGCAATGTCGAAATCTCCCGGGTCCGGTAATTGAAATAAATCAACGTCTTTTGCGTCAGTTATCTCTGCCAGAGGAGATTTATCGAGTTCAAAATATTCACCTTTCCCGTAACTTATTTTCTTCCTTATCACGCCCCAGATATCAACAAAATAATGCGTATCAATCTGTCTTTGAAAACTTCCATCATACATTTTTTTAAAATTTTCATTTTCTATCTGTAAGTCAATATATCTGATATCTATATCCAATTTTTCCAGTAGTTTTTCATAAGATACAGAACAATGATTGCAAAGTGCTTTAATTGTCTCATCAGTCGCCCATATATCAAGAGGAATTTTATCTATATTTGTTCTGAGGACTGTATTCATAACCCTTGTTTTTGAATTCATTCTTTCTCCTTTTCTAATTTGAAAAAAGTCTGTACAGAAAATATAAAGCCAGAATCACAAATAGCACAAAAAACACAATAAATGATGTAAAAAAGTTGGCATTTTTTATAAACCAGGTAAAGAAGGAAATGAACAGAAACAACCACGCAAAGACAAACAGGTACTTTCTTAAATACGGTGTGGTACGCTGCACCTCGTGTTTTAATGTTTTTATTGATGGTCTCAATGCACCACAGGATTTACAACTCCCTGAGTTTGTAGAATTTGTCATACTGCATTCAGGACAAATCCAGAGTTTTTTCTTCTTCAGAAGAATCTCCTGCCTTGTTATATTGATTTTGTGAGAAATTTCAGTGCTTTCCTGTGCAGAACTGGCTTTCAGATACCAGGAGAGCGCATTCTCGAAATCACGTCTTGAAAAGTAGATATCCCCAATTTGCTCAAAAGTATAGCCATTACCAAATTTACCGGCATTTCTTATCAACATGTCGATTTCTGTTTTCATCTTTTTCCCTTCATATCTATCTTCAAACAACTTATAAAGATTTCTGACAGTAAAGCATGCCACTGCAGGAATAACAGGCGCAAAAAAAATAAAATTCCTCGGAAATTTCCCGGCAAAACTAAAAAAGGATAACACAAGACATCCAGTAGTCAAAATTTCAAGGAAGGCAAAACCTCCGGAATTCAGGTACCAGTCATGAGGATACATAAACCATATCCACCATGCTTCAACAGCAACAAGAGTGATGGTAAGAATGAACAAAACTGGCGCAACTTCGGTCATGTGTTTTCCTTCATAGAAATCTCTCTCAATTTCTCAACAAATGTATTTCCATATTTTCTCTCCAATGCTTCAGAAGCAAACTCAATCAAAAAAGGAGATTCCTGCAACGTCTTACACCTGCATACATCCCATCGTTCGTAAATAAGTCCTTCAAAAATACCAAATTTCCTTATCCTTATCGGGTAAAGATGACATGAGACCGGTTTCCTGAAATCAATCTGTTTATTTTTCCACGCCATCTCGATTCCACACAATACTATCCCATTTTCTTCCACAGCATATATACACCATCCATTGTCAGCAATGGGTGTCTCAAACCCACCCCACAAATTCTTTACAAAACATCCATCCCTGTTTATTTTATCCACAGAGGACTTTTTCAGGTAATTTTTTATGACAGGGATGTTTTTTGTTAAAATTTCAATCTCGCTGTATTCAAGAGGTGCGCCTGCTTCACCCTCGCAGCAACACATACCTTTGCATTCATTGATATCGCATGAAAATCTGCATGTAACGATTTCAGAACTAACAAGAATTTTTCCAATAAAAAACATGTCACCAGTAAATGTAACGTGTAAATAGTTCCTGTTCTATTTTATTAAGTTTAGAAATATCTCTGATAACATACCTGTCTTCAAAAATGTCAACAAGAATTTTTCCCTTTCTTCCGAAATCAAACGCAAATCTTGTCTCCCACTTCATCGAAAATTCTCTGGGCCCCTTATCAGTTTCAACATCAAAGAAAAGAAGTCCATAAGCGAACTTGATAGAATTTATCGCCAGAATCTCAAATGAGAAATACTGCCTTTTTAATGCGTCAACAATCAGTTTTTTTGCCTCTTCAGGTAATGGCTCAATATCTTCAATCATTCCAATTTCGTACTCTCTGTCCCTTTCGTCGTAACAAAAAAGTGAAATATATTTATTTGGATTTGAAACAGGAAAAGCCGCGACAGCAAAAACACCTCTGTATAATGAACCATCTTCAAGCATTAAATGAATTGTTTCGAATGTACCACGAAATATTTTTATTTTCTTTGGATCGAGAAAAACGATTTCCGGTTTTTTTATGTCTTCGCCCATGTCATTCCGCCTCTGTTTCTATGCTTGTCAACTTGGTCTGCATGATGACGAGTTTATAGTACACGCCCTTTTTATCCATCAATTGCTGATGTGTCCCGCTTTCCACAATTTTTCCGTTGTCCACAACAAGAATTTTATCCGCTCCCCTTAGAGTTGAAAGACGGTGTGCAACCGCTATTGTGGTTCTATTTTTGCACAGAATCGCAAGAGCATCCTGAATCTTCTTTTCAGATTCTGTATCCACTGATGATGTGGCTTCATCAAGTATCAAAATTGGTGGATCGCATAAAAGGGCTCGTGCTATTCCTATTCTCTGTTTTTCACCACCTGATATCCCTGCACCATGTTCTCTGAGATATAAATCATATCCCATCGGAAGTTTCATGATGAAATCATGGCAGTTTGCAGCCTTTGAAGCATTCAATATGTCCTTAAATGTGGCATCAGGCCTTCCGTACAAAATGTTTTCTGCGATACTTGCTCTGAAAAGAAACGGTTCCTGAAGCACCAGTCCAATCTGTTTTCGCAAATCATAAGAAGAAATTTCACGTATATCCTTGCCATCGATGTAGATTGCTCCCTCCTGAACATCATAAAATCTGCATACAAGATTTACCAGTGTCGTCTTGCCTGATCCACTTTTACCAACAATGCCTACCAGTTGCCCTGGCTCAATTTCAAAAGAAACATCCTTTATAATTGGTTGATAGGGATCATATCCAAATGTTACATGCTCAAACCGGATATGTCCCCTTATATGGGGCATCCTGATCGCTCCTGGTGCATCTTTTAACTGGGGCTCTGTATCAAGAATCTCGAAAATTCTATGGCTTGCTGTAACAAAACTACTCACCCAGTTTGACATCAATGCCATCTGGGAAAGCGGAGCGTAGAACATGCCTGTATAACTCAAAAATGCCATCAATTGTCCGAGGGTAAAACCCTGGTTCTGTAATACTGCCTTACCTCCGGCGTACCAGACAATAAGACCCCCTGTGCTGAACAAAAACGCCATCATCGGGTTGAATTTTGCGACGCTTATAGAGACCCTGCGTTGCGAGTCTCTCAGGTGTGAAGCCAGCGTATTAAAACGTTTGGTTTCCTTCTCTTCCTGTGCGAATGCCTTGACCACCTTTATTCCCGAAAGAACGATGTTTAAAAATCTTGAAACCTTTGCCTGGCTATCCCACAGTTTGAAGTTCATGGGATAAATCCGGCTCCAGAAAAAGTATGTTCCCATCATGACAAGCGGAACTGGGACAAGAACATAAAAAGCCAGTTTAGCATTGATAAAAAATAACATAATTCCAATGCCTGCGATGAGAAAAAGATTCAACAAAAACCCCTGTCCCACCTGGGTAACAAATCCATGAAAAGCTTCAACATCAGAAGAAAATCTTGTCATCAGTGTACCTACAGATTGCTGGTCATAATAATCAATAGAAAGTTCCTGCAGTTTTTTGAAAAGCTTTTTCCTCAGGTCAAAAGTAATCAAGGTACCGACAGATGTCGTAAGCGTTCCAACAATCATATTGATAAATGCTCTCATCAATTCTGCACTGACAAGAGCGATCACAATCCATATAAGCCATTCAACATGTTTTCTTGAAGTTAAAACATCGTCAACAAGAATCTGTGTTAGTTTTGGAGGTACCAGGCTCAATCCCACAGAAATGAACATTAAAATCAGAACTATGATGACCCAGTGAAGATATGGTTCAAGTAAAAATACAACCCTGAAAAGAATTGGTCCCTGTCTTGCACACCTTGGACACGATGCCTTTTCTGTTTGAAGCGGTAAACCACAAACAGGACAGGTCATCGGATGGGACTCCTGAATATATTCATCCGAAACTGGCTTTCCCTGTCTTAATAAATCAAGTTGTACAATTAAACGACTGAATCTAAATCTCAGCGCATTTGTAAATCTGACGATGTCAATATAAAATTCATCAATTTTTGCTTGAAGATATGCGCTGCCTATTGATGCTCTGATTCTGAATTTTTTTATTTTTTGAAGATCTAAATCTATTTCGTCCTGAAGACCTTTTTCCGGTATGACAATAAACCGTTTATCAGTGGCTATCACCCATATTTCTGCGGGCTGGCCAGAAAAATCAAGGTCTGCAACTACCTTCAACATGATCTCTGATTCTCTGATTCCCTTTTCTTCAAGACGTTTTAATACGCTTACCGAAAGTTGTTGATTTGCCTGTGCCATTTTTCCTTTTCTACCCCATAACAGAAGAAAATGTCAATATGTAAGTATAAAACACATTGTAAAATTTTCAACAACCTGCTGGAAACGAAGATGGTTATATGGTATTTTAATATCTGAGATTTTCAAAAAAAAGTGGAGATAACAGATGGAAAAACCCTGGATTTATGATGTTGCAGAAATAGTGAAACAACTTGAAACAGACATTTCAAAGGGGCTGGCTGAAGAAGACGCAAAAAAAAGGCTTGTCCATTATGGATACAACAAACTTGCCGAAAAAAAGAAACGGCATCCCATCTTTTTGTTCTTTGAACAGTTCAAAAGTTTTATCATTCTGGTACTTTTGGGTGCTGCTCTGATTGCGGGTTTTCTTAAAGAATGGATTGATACATTTGCTATTATTGGTATAGTAATTTTAAACTCAATTTTGGGTTTTTTTCAGGAATTCAAGGCTGAAAAATCCCTTGAGGCGTTAAAAAAACTTTTTACTCAATATTCAAAGGTTTTGCGCGACGGTCAAATCCGCGTTCTTAAATCAGAATTACTTGTTCCCGGGGATATTGTCGAACTTGAAGCAGGTGACAATATCCCGGCAGATTGTCGTGTCGTATGGCATACCACAAACTTTGCTGTGCAGGAAGCAAGTTTAACTGGAGAATCCACGCCTGTTGTAAAAACAAGCATTCCCCTTAATGAACCAGAAACGATCATTGCTGAGAGAGCCAATATGGTATACATGGGAACCAGTGTTTCTTCTGGTAGGGCAAAATGTATCGTTGTGGATACCGGGATGAAGACAGAACTGGGAAAAATCACTGAAATGATAGAAAACACATCCCACGAGAAAACACCACTACAAACAAGGCTTGAAAGTTTTGGTAAATTTCTCGTATACATATGTTTATTGCTTGTGGGTATCATTTTTCTAATTGAATGGATAAGAGGCGGAAATTTTATTGATGTTTTCCTTACTGCGGTAAGCCTGGCAGTTGCCGCTATACCAGAAGGACTTCCTGCGGTGGTAACAATTGGTCTTGCCCTCGGTGTTCAACGAATGGCAAAGA
>Ga0116165_1000861_pt1 | contig 25166 bp, 23 predicted proteins | sample AD_JPNMR1_MetaG_FD_89885 | JGI IMG/M metagenome (GOLD analysis project Ga0116165, IMG submission 89885) | Active sludge microbial communities of municipal wastewater-treating anaerobic digesters from Japan - AD_JPNMR1_MetaG | ecosystem: Engineered > Bioreactor > Anaerobic > Digestate | place...
TAACGGACAAGTATATGCGTAGTTGCGGGATTTCAAGGCACGATCGATTCAAGTTTACACAAAGGTTTATTACTTGCACAATGTTCAATTTACCACGAAATCCCGCAATTAACGCATATACAATGTTATGGGCTGGTTTTATTTGTTTTGTTCGATAAGTGCAGCATTAACCGCATCTTGGTCTAATTGATTCCAAGCACCTGTCGCCGCATCTATGATTACAGGAATAAAACCACCTAAGACGTCCAACACTATCCAACCAGCACCAACTTTTGTATTGACAACTCTTGTAACAGATTCATAACCTTCTTTCCTAAATTCAATAGTGTAGGATTTGTCAGCCTTTAAACTCAATTCAACTGGAGTCGTGCCCATTTTAAATCCATTTACATAAACTTCAGCACCATGAGGCTCTGAGCTTACTGCAAGTGGGTGAGTTTTTGGTGCAAAAAGTGTCGCACAACCAGTAATCAAAATGGTCAATGTAAGAATAGACGTAAGCATTAAGATAATTTTCTTCATTTTTATTTCCTTTTAAAGTTTTCCTACTCGTTAGGCTTTTCGGGTACGCCCCATTTTTTTAAGTGGTATTTGGCATCCACTTTTAGTATGATTAATCGTCCTGTTCAATGTTTTTAATTGTCAAGACGAATCAAAAGTTGGTGGTTCCCTTGTCTGTGTCATTCCGTTGTGTCGTTTCGTAAACTTGCCCATAACTTGTTTATATACGCAACCCTATTGCGCCTTGTTTCCATTTCCGGCTGTATATGCGCAATAAAATTGCGTATTATTTCTTATATCAAAATTAATAAAATTTTAAATGTCATCGAATGGCGACTTAATTTTTTGCAGGCTTTTTTGCGAAACATGAGTGTATATTTCCGTCGTCCTCGAACTCTTATGCCCTAATAACTCCTGTATGTATCTTAAATCTGTTCCTGCTTCCAGTAAATGCGTGGCATATGAATGCCTGAGCCAATGCAACGTAACAGGTTTTTTTATTTTTGCTTTAAGCAACGCTTTTTTTAATACTTGTTCCAGGCTCCTTGCACTATACTTTTTCCCCTTTACCTGCCCTTCAAACAACCATATACCGGGTCTGTAAACCTTATAGTATTCGCGAAGCATTTCAATGGTTTTATCTGAAATAGGGACCAACCTGTCCTTGTAACCCTTTGTATTCCGTACAATCAACATGTGGCGTTTAGAGTCAATATCTCCTATTCTCAGATTCAATAGCTCACTGCGCCGTAAACCACACGCGTATATCAGACTCATCATTGTACGATGCTTCAGGTTTGTTGGCGCACCTAAAATGGCTTTTACCTCCTCCTTATCCAGTACATTTGGAAGTTTATGCTCCCTCCGGGGCCTCTCAAGTTTCTCAAATTCAAAATGGCTGTGAATTATTTCGCGATAAAATAACTTACATGCATTAACTACCTGATTCTGAAACGAAAAACTCAAACCTCCCGGGATTATATACTCATTGACAAACCTTATCATATCAGAAGAGTTCGCTTCACCAGCATGCCTTGGGGAAATAAAATTTAAGAATGCTTTAAGTGATTCACAATATGACTTTATAGTATTACCGCTATAACGCTTGTGCTGCATCCATCGCTTTAAATCATCAATTTGCCTTTTAATCTCTTCTGAATCAGGCAAAGCGGAAACATCATTATAACCTCTCTCTTTACTCTGCTGTGTGTCCGTTTCATAAACAGCACGGAAGTCAACATATGCTTTACCTTTGAAATTATTCAACAGCAACTTTGCTACATCCCCACTATCGGGTATATGCCAGCATCTCATCCGTCTGCTCCATCTGGCACCGGGGAATCCGTTTCTTATCAGAGCTATCAGTTCATCGTCATAAGGGAACTCCAGACGAACACGGTTTATGCCGTCGTGTATCACTCTTCTGGCAATAATTTTTTTCATATTTCGCAGCGAGATTCTTAAAAATTCTGAATGTGTCTGTTAATACTCTGCTATCCTAACGAACCATTCCGGATACACTTTCTGTTCATACTCCAGCCCCGTCAGTCACAGCCAAAATACCTGCACCTGAGATAACAAAAACCCATCTTACCTGTGCCTGACAACTCTGCTCCCAGAAAAGATTGTTAATTTAAAAAATTTATACGAAATAAATTATGATAGTATTAATATTTTTTAAAAAATAAAAAAATTATTACAGCCTTTTACACTTTCGGCCGAAAAAAACTGAAAAGCTTTTACTCGGGTTTTTCAAGGTGATAAACCATTCAAAAGGGCCTATATTACCAAACGCTCCGGAAATGAAGGTTTCGTTCTTTAATAAGCTTCCCTTCCCGACGCTATTGATTGTTATTATGCCTTTTGGCTACAAACAGGCCACTCCTACAGAGTTTAATTGTCAAGAATTTCATCTTAAATATAAAAATACAGAGCACAGGAGTGAGGAATGAGGGATGTGTTTAATGAATACATCCTATATCCTCAGAAACAATTGAATTACTTCGAATTACGACTATATTTACACTTAACAACAAAAAGGCTTAATGACTATTGAATGACTACTGAATGACTATTGAATTACTACTGAATGACTATTGAATTACTACTGAATGTCGGAGTTCCTCGAAACGGGAAGGCCCAGCTCTTTGGGCAAGTAAAGAAAGTAAGAGTAGTTACCTTTATTTTATTATAAAATCAAGCACCGGCACATCTTCCAGGTAAGCAACGAGGTGATCGTTACGATGCAGTGGGCCGACGCCAGGAGGAGTGCCTGTAAAGATCAAGTCGCCAGTCTTCAGAGTGAAAAAGACTGATATATACTCTATTATCTCTGCTATGCTGAATATCATATCCGATGTGTTCCCATGCTGAACAATCCTGCCATTTATTTCAAGTCTGAAATCCAGATTGTTTAGATCCTTCTTCAGGCTTTTTACCGGCAGAAACTTTCCTATCGGTGCAGCTCCATCAAAGCATTTTGAAAGCTCCCAGGGATGATTCAGCTTACGCAGGTGGGTCTGAATATCGCGGGCTGTTATATCGATACCCAGTGTCACCTCATTAAAATAGCGGTGTGCATACTTTGCAGCAATGCCCTTGCCCAGCCTGTCAATCTTCACCACCAGCTCAACCTCATAGTGAATATCTTTTGAAAAGTCGGGAAGAAAAAAAGGTTTGTTGTTTTTCAATAGTGCCGAATCAGGCTTAAGAAAAATCATCGGCTTTTCCGGCAAACTCATATTAAGCTCGGTAGCATGCTGTTTATAATTCAATCCCACGCAGATTATTTTCATATAGAAATATGCAAATAATTGATTATCAACATTATTACTTTAAAACTTTTCATTGAAACCCTAATTCTACCCTTCCTTCCGGGTAAAAGGATTTATTTTCCGAACTGACGGAGTTTTATTTCTGTCAGAACTTTTTTAGTATAAAGGGAGAACTCGCCGTTCATCATCCACGAATAATATGCCGGGTCTTCCTTCAGCACTTCTTCAACCAGCCTGCCCTTATACTTGCCGAAATTGAAAACCTCTCTTCCCTGTTCATCATAGATAATTCTTCCAACAAAATCTGCATTATTGTTATATGAACTGAATTCAGCCAGTTTCTTAACATCATTCTCCAGATCGGGATATCTTTCAAGCTGGGCTTTCAGTATCTCGTATGTTGCCTGCGTATCAGCCTTTGAGCTATGAGCATCTTCAAGTTCCTTTCTGCAGTAAAACAGATATGCTGCACTCAGGGTTCTCTGCTCCTTTTTATGAAAAATAACCTGGACATCCACATATCTCCTGCGTCTGAAATCAAAATCAATATTTACCCGCAGGAACTCTTCCGCAAGTAACGGGATATCAAACCTGTTGGCATTATAACCGGCAAGATCGCAGCCTTCGAGAAAATCAGCCAGGTTTTTTGCTATTTCTGCAAACCGGGGTGCGCCGGCAACATCTTCATCGGTTATTCCATGTACAGCAGTAGCTTCTACGGGTACAGGCATTTCCGGGTTAACCCTTGTCGAAAACCACTCCTCCTTCCCACCCGGAGATATTTTGAGCACGGAGATTTCAACTATCCTGTCCCTGATGATATTTGTGCCGGTGGTTTCGAGGTCGATAAAAGCCAGAGGCCTTTTGAGCTTCAGTTCCATTTCAGGCGTTTATCATCATGGGCATCAGAAGCATCAGAAGGTCTTCCGATTCATTTTCTGTCTCTGACGGCAGAAAGAGCCCGGCACGTGTCGGATCGGCCAGTTCTACAATAACCTCAGGCGACGACAGGTTGGCAAGAATTTCCAGAAGGAATGCAGCCTTGAAACCGATCTCCATTTCATCTCCCTCATACTGGCAGGCTATACGCTCGTATGCTGAAATTGAAAAATCAATATCCTGTGCAGAAACTGTTACCTGGTTTCCGGTAAGATGTAGCCTCACAAGATTGCTTGCCTGATTTGAGAAGACGGAGACACGCTTAAGTGTGTTGTAAAATCCTGCCCGGTCAACTATAAGCTTACGCGGATTGTTTCTGGGAATGACCGAATTATAATTTGGATAATTTCCTTCAACCAGGCGGCACACAATCTTGTAATCAGCAAGTGTAAAAAATGCATTCTTGTCGTCAAACTCAACCGAAACCTGTCCTTCTTCCCTGGGAAGGATATTCTTCATCAGGCCTGCCGGTTTCTTTGGCAGAATGAAGGAGCATGGCACATCAGACTTTGCGTCGGTGCGCTGATACCTCACAAGTTTATGTGCATCGGATGCGACAAATGTTACCTTTTCCGGCGAAGCTTCCACGAGAATCCCTCCCATAACGGGCCTCAGCTCGTCATCGGCAGTTGCAAAGATGGTTTTGTTAATGCCAGCAAGCAGCACATCAGCACCCATCGTGTAGGCAAACCTCTTTTCCTTCCTTACTGAAGGCAGAACAGGAAAATCAATTCCGTTCTGACCCATTGCATTGAATTTACCGTTCTCCGAAATAATTGTCACAGCCAGTGTATCGAGGTTGATATCGAAAGTGAGAGGCTGGTCGCTGAATTCCTTTAAGGTCTCAAGTATAAGCCTGGCAGGCACAGCAATCAGTCCCTTGCCTTCCGCATTCTCGATTTTCAACCGCGTAATCAATGTTGTCTCAAGATCGGATGCTGTTATTTCCAGCTCATTGTCACTGAGATTAAAAAGAAAGTTATCAAGAATAGGCAGTGTGTTTTTTGAGCTTATTACTCTGCTTATCGACTGCAGATGTCCGAGAAGTTTGCTGCTAGATACTACAAATTTCATATTGTCGAATTTAATGTTTAACAATATTTTTTATAATAAAATCACCTTATCATCATCCCTCCTTACCTCACTACGAAGGTAAAATTACCGGAGAAATCAATAATAATGGCACTGAATATCAACGGAGTGTCTTATTTCTTCCGGTCTATCAATATTACAAAAAAACAAAATAACATCATATCATTCGTTGCAGAAATATGAAATCTTCTTCAAAACGGGGTCAATATCGAAATACCGCATCACAAATATTTCATCAATATCGCCCGTTTTTCCCCACACCCTGTCGTTATCAACTACCTCTTTGCCCTCGTCTGAAGTCATCGATTTCTGCCAGATCGTCAGACTAACATTTTGTCCTTCCTTCGTTTTAAGGTTTATTCTAAAAAGTGGTACTAACGACTTGATTTCCTCTTTCTTCTCGCCTGTCAATTCTGTTGCCCACCGCTCGAATGGAATATACGTAAAGTATGAAATATACCTGCGTACTTTCGTTGTGTCGCAGCAAGCCGCAGGTATTCCACCTGCCGTCAGCAAAGATATATTTTTGTTATTGTGAATTATCCTGAATGATGCTGACGTATCGGAATAATTCTGAAGTACAACTTCCTCAATTTCAGAAGGCATAAAGTTGAAAATGATGAAAGGCTGCCAGAAAAGAGGGTCGGCAGTAAAATATGAACCTATATCTGTTTCATAGCCAGGCACAAACATTATATAAGGCTTCGACGAAGCTCTCATTTTCATTATGTTTCCATACATATTGGAGCCGGTGCGGTAAACAAAGAGACTCTTCCTGAGCCTTCTTCTCTCATAGACATGAACTTTCACCGGTTCAATCTTTTCCCTGACAATCTCTTCCGTGAAAGTATCAGATGTAACAGGTGACTTTACCTTCATCTCTTTCAGAACCTTAATAAGAAAACGGACTGCTTCATCTCTAGCCGGAACATTTTTGCCTGCAATCCATTCATTTTCACTATTTTTTGAAAGAACAAGTTTCATATCCTTTTCAAAAAAAACAACTCTGGTTATTTCCGTTTTCCCGTCAACGGCAAAGTCTGTATTGCCCCTGCCGAATGGAACCCTCTGCCTGAAAAGCATGAATAATGCAGCTGCACAGACAAGAATGATGGCTGAATATGTTGCAAGATTATTATTCCTCCTCATTTTCTTACGTACATTTTCCTTCTGAACAGGGTATAAAGAATTCCTCCTGCAATAATCAGCAAAACAGGTCCACAGGTATTTACAGCCTGTATCAGAATTCTTTTTTCACTTATTAATTTTTTGTCGAGAAGTCTAAGTTTGAGTTCGCGTGAGCGCAGCTCCATCAGTCCGATGTCATCTGTAAGATAATTAATGCAATTGATAAGGAAATCCCTGTTGCCGAAAGTCTGCATGGTATACCTGTCTTGTCCGAGTGGAAGATGCATCTCACCGGAGGCGGTTCTTCTCACCTCGTTCCGGATTATATCGCGGTCGGCTATAACTATCATTTTAGCAGGCTTGCTCTCGTTAATAGTTTTATAATTGCCATTATCTGTCAGGCCTGCAACTATCCTGTTTCTGAAGGCAGACTTAAACTTCCCTGAAAGGAGTACTGCCACAGGCAGGTGCGACTTGCTGAAAAGGCTCTCGTCGGGTAACCTATCGGCATCTTTCAGTGTTATATACACAGGCGGGCTCACAGTTCTTGTGCGGGGACTTGTTGTGAGCAGGATTTCCTTTTTAATTTCAGGATCCCTCCCCACCGTGTCTATATAGCTGACATACTTACCGATAACCCTGTTAAGGTTGCGGGTAACCGGGTGGGTGGGCGATGGCACAAGGAGTGGGTAGTAAACCCATGGTACCGGGACATACTGCTGTTGTGTTCCTCCTGTAATGACTTTAACGGGGATGAGCATGCATTCGAGGTCCTGTACAAGCACAGGGTTGACTCTGACACCATATTTAAAAAGAATCTCCTGCAGACCTGCAGGTTTATAAAGTGCCACCGTCTCGCCGTAAACAAGGCTATCGGCATTGACATCAACCTCCTCATAAAGCCACAGAACCCTTCCCCCTTTCATTATATACTGGTCAATCACAAACAGGTCTTTATCATCAAAATTTTTCAGAGGACCTGCAACAACCACTGCTGCATAATTATCCAGAATTCCGGGTTTTCCTCCCGGGGCACCTCTGTCGACGGTAAAGTATTTTGCAAGATGAAGGACAAGGTCGGCAACTTCAATCTCAGGCACTTCGCCGTGACCTTCGATGAAAGCAATTTTATAAACAGTGTCGGCTGTAAGTGTCCGGATAGTCTGTATGAGTTCATATTCAAGTCCTTCGGCTGAATGAAGCAGGTTAACTTCGGGTGAGAGGGCGGGGTTATTTTTAAGAAAGTTGACAGGAACTTCAGCATTGTTATAATTTATAATCATCCCCGGGTAAATGAGTCTCTGGCTCGAACCTCCCTCCCTGTCTTTCATCATAACATTTACCGGTGAGATACCCTTTGCTATCAGTTCTTCCTGAAATTTCTCCCTTGCAGCCGGATCGCTTCCTTCTGCAGGATTAATGAATTCGTAGTCAATCCGGCGGTGTGATGCTATTCTGAACTCATCCAGCAATTCCCTTACCGACCTTCGCAGTTTCTTGAAAAGAACAGGCATCTCTCCTTCAAGGAAAACCTGTATGTAGATGTCTTCCTTAAGTCCTCCCAGTATCTTTCTGGTCTGTTCCGAAAGCGAATAGCGTCTGTCTTCGGTAAGGTCAATACGGAGGCGAATAAAACCCGACGCAGCGGCAATCAGCAAAGCTGCAATGCTGATTATAAGAAAATCAGCCCAGCTCTTAAGCCGTACATCATTTTTAAAAATATTTTTCAGCTTCTTCTCTTCCATTTTCTTGAAAGTAATGAAAGCCTTGATGCTTCATTGAATATAACTGCTCCAGTCGCGAAATATACCAGATCCCGGAAGTCGATAACACCTCTGCTCATCGACCTGTAATGTTCATTAACCCCAAGAAGGGATACAAATTCGTCAACTTTTTTCAGTCCGGGCAAATATGCAAAAGAATCAAAACCAGCAAACAGGAAGAAGCAAATAAAGACTGATACCACGAATGCCACAACCTGGTTTGAAGTAAGTGACGAAGCAAAGATACCTGCAGAAGCATATATTGATGCAAGAAAGAATAATCCGAGAAATGAGCCGAATGTTCCTCCCCTGTCAAGGTTGCCCGGGGTTTCGCCGGCAATATATATCGTTACATAAAAAATCACACATGGAAGGAGGGCAAGGAAAACAAGAGCCACAGAAGCAAAGAATTTTCCGTACACTATTTCACGTTCTGTAACAGGTCTGGAATAAAGAAGTTCAATAGTTCCAAGCCTCTTCTCTTCTGATATCATTTTCATTGTAATGGCAGGAACCAGAAAAAGGAAAATCCACGGGGAAAGCTGAAAAAGTGTGTCGAGGCTGGCATAGCCGCTTTCCAGGATATTCCATTCACCGGGTAATATCCACATAAAGAGGCTGTTCACAAGCATAAACACAATTATCACCAGGTAGCCTGTGAGAGTACTGAAAAAGCCGCTTATTTCCTTTCTGAAGATTGCAAACATGATTTTGCAAATGAAAAGCAAAAATAGTCAATTACCTTAAATGAATATTACTTTTTAATTTCGACCGGCATCTTTGCGCTTCTTATATCTATTATTCGGGTATCGGGATAGTAAAATTTTATAATATCCTCATAATTAATTCCCTTGTTGGCCATTACCATTGCACCCTCCTGGCACAAGCCCACACCATGCCCGTAGCCTCTTCCTTTAAGAATCAAAGAGTCGCCAGCATCATAAACCGAGAACCATGCCGACCTGAGTCCCAGAGCATTTCTCAGTACATAAAACGGAATCCTGAATGAACCTGTAGTATAGTGCATAGTCCTGGAGTTCTGACTGAAAGTAAACTGTGAAGAATTTTCTGTGCCATCAGTATATCCGTTAGCAGTCAGGATGTTTTTCCATTCCCTCACACTGACCTTTTTTTCCCATATAGCATTAGGGGAAGAGGTACAATAAGGATCTTTCACACTGGTGAGATATGGAACTGAAATAACCCACACATATTCTGACGGTGAAGTTTCACCTCCGCAGTTGGAATGAAAAGCGGAGATAATAAGTATACTGTCGGTATCAACTATAACCCTGCCTGCTGTATGGTGCATAGCACTGTTAATTATACTGTCTGCAGAAATGCCCCGGTAAACCTGACAATGAGTGCCGTCACAAAGATTGTATCTGTCAGTAATATGCCGTTTAAAATTACGGTATGTATAGGTACGTGTTATAACCGCCTGTGTCTTGAAATACTCTTCACTCTTTCCCGTTCCTCCTTCAGCTTTTACCACTCCTGCCACGTAATCCTCTATATCGCAGATGTTTATCAGCAAAATAGTTTCCATATCCGGAATACAATGAAGATCACCTGAATAGATGTAATTCTGCTTGCTGCCGTTGTTAAGATTTAATGTAAACAAGTCTCTCCCTGAGGCTGACGTAAAAAAGACCGAATCAGCCAGTAAAGCTCTGCTGCCTGATATCTTAATGGCTAATCTTCCGTTGTATTCCATCATCACAACCGTTTCACCGGTTTTTATCTCACGGGAATAACCCGGGAATAGTATCATATTGTAATTGCCGGTTTCTACCGAGAAGAACAGAAGGTCTGTTTCTGTTTCAGAAAAAAGACGAATCCTTATCTTTGAAGGAATGGTATCTTCCGAAAAAAGGTCAAAAGGACAAAAAAGTATCAATGCTGTGGCCAGCATAAAACTTAAAATTTCCTTTTTTATTCTCATGTCAGGACTACTTTAATAGACAGGCAACCATTTCGGAAGCCGTACGCTCCGAAGCTCCTGCCGGACCGAGCATTTTTTTCAGTTCCCTGTAATCGGCAAGCATCCTCTCCCGTTCTTTCCCACCCGGCAATATTTCTCCAAGTGATTCAACAAGGTTCTTTTCAGTAAGCAGGAACTGGATAAGTTCTCTGACCACCTCCCTGCCCATTATCAGGTTTACAAGGGAAATATGCCTGACCTTAACCAGATGCCTTGCTATTGCAAATGATATAGCATCGCCTTTATAGCATACAACCTGTGGAACATCAAACAGAGCTGCCTCGAGTGTTGATGTTCCTGATTTAACAAGCGCTGCAACCGAAACTGAAAGAAGGTTGTAGGTGCTGTCATACAGAATCTTTACAGGTACATTTCCAATAATCTCTTTATAAATCTGCCGGCTAACAGTTGAAACCCCTGCAATTACGAAATTATATTCCGGGAAATGGTCAATTACCTTAAGCATTTCGGGCAGGATATATTTTATTTCATGTTCCCTTGAGCCTGGCAGGATAGCAATCACCTGACGATCATCCAGCTCCATCTCTTTCCTTATATCCCTTCTCAGTTCATCCTGCTTTTCTTTCCATTTTTCAATTTCGTCAACAAGAGGGTTGCCGAAGTATTTTACTTCAATTCCGTGTTTTGCATAGAATTCCACTTCAAATGGCAAAATCACGAACATGCGATCGGTAAATCTCCTGATCTTCTTTACCCTTGACTCGTTCCATGCCCATAGTTTCGGCGAAATGTAATAGAACACCCTGAAGCCTGATGATTTTGCAAATTCTGCAATTTTCAAATTGAAGCCGGGGTAATCTATCAGGATAACAACATCGGGTTGGTATTCGATGATATGTTTTTTACAAAGTAAAATGTTTCGCAGGATTATACGGAGGTTAAGCAGCACATTCACGAAGCCCATTATGGCATGAGCGCGATAGTGCATAAGAAGTTGGGCACCGGCTTCATGCATTTTATCACCTCCCCAGCAGCGGAATTCTGCTCCGGGGTCAGCCTTCAGGATACCCCTGATAAGGTTTGCTCCATGAAGATCTCCCGAAGCCTCTCCTGCTACAAGAAAATATTTCATAACGGGACAATCTTGTTTACAAGCATAACCAGTACCCAGAAAATTGTTGCACCGAGCATTCCGCGGGCAGACTTCAGCATGTCGGCCCGGTTAAATACAAAAAACAAAATCACATCGGGAATAACGCAAATCGTTATGCCGTGAGTCATAAAACCTCTTCTCAGTATTTCAAAATAATAATCCAGAAGTGTCTGGTTTTTGGAAGTAAAAAGAAAAATGAGCAGTGCTATTAAAAAAGGCAGGATTATTCCGGGTATGAATCCTGTTAAAAATTTATCGTATTTAAGGTATTTATTCATTTTGAGTTGTTAAACCATTTCTCGAGTTCGTTGATGAAGGCATGAGCTGTCATATCAACCTGAATGGGGACTATTGACACATAGTTATTTGCAAGTGCCCATTCATCGGTATCAGTGGCGTCGGGTTCACGGTTAACAAAATATCCGGTAAGCCAGTAATATGTTTTGCCCATGGGATCTTTCCTTTTTTCGAATTCTTCTTTCCAGCTACCTTTTGCCTGGCGACATACACGTATACCTCTTATTTCATTTTCGGGTACAGAAGGTATATTAACGTTAAGGCAGACGCCTTCGGGGAGCCTGTTGTGAGTTAAAGAATTAAGTATTATCCTGATATATTTCTTACATATAGTAAAATCGGCACCTGAAGAGAAATCGTTAAGTGAAAAACCGACCGATTGGATATTGTAAAGGCAGCCTTCGAGGGCTGCCGCCATTGTGCCTGAATAGAGGACACTTACCGAAGCATTTGAACCATGATTTATGCCTGAAAGAAGCCAGTCGGGCATGCGCTCCGTGAGCTGGTTTATTGCAAGTTTTACACTGTCGGTGGGAGTACCGTTACAGGTGTATATCCGGTGTTTTTCATTTTCTTCCAGCAGTTTGACACGAATAGGGTTTTTGACCGTCAGTGCCTGCGACATGCCCGACATACTTTCCATCGTCGAAATGAGAACAACCTTTCCGAATTCTTCGGCTATTTCAAGCAATGTACGCAATCCTGCAGCATACAATCCATCATCGTTTGTTATGAGAATAAGTCTATCGCCCTGTTCAACAACCATATTAAGCTATTTGCATGCAAATATATTCAAATCCTGATGACTCACAGAATAAACTTTTACCAAATCCTTTATCTTTTTTTAAAATTCTTACTTTTGCAATCTTGTAAAACATTATTTCAATTTTTGAGATGAAAATTTCATACAACTGGCTAAAAGAGTATTTACAGATAGACCTTGATCCACACGATGTTGCAGAAATACTTACCAATACAGGGCACGAAATAGAAGAGACTGAGGAATGGTATTCTGTTGAAGGCGGTTTAAAGGGAATAGTGATTGGAGAAGTTTTGTCGTCGCAGAAACATCCCGATGCCGACAGATTAACTGTGAATATAGTGGACGTTGGCGGTGAGAGGCCACTTACTATTGTATGCGGTGCACCTAATGTGGCAGCAGGGCAAAAAGTACCTGTAGCGCTGCCAGGTTCATTCATATTCAAAGGTGATGAAAAAATTGAGATAAAGACATCAAAAATAAGGGGGCAGATTTCGGAGGGAATGATATGTGCCGAAGATGAAATCGGTATGGGCACATCGCATGAAGGTATTATGGTTCTTTCAGCTGATGCAAAACCGGGAACTCCAGCCGCAGAATATTTCGGAGTTGAAAAAGATTTTGTCTTTACTATTGGTTTCACCCCCAACCGTATCGACTGTGCTTCCCATATTGGACTGGCACGTGACCTTGCTGCATATCTTGCTGTGAACAGGGGCATGGACATCAGACTTAAGATGCCTTCAATTGAAAGTTTTAAACCGGAAAACAGCCGGGAAACTTTCGAAGTAATAATTGAAAATACTAGAGACTGTCCGAGATATACCGGTGTTAATATATTTGACGTAAAAGTAGCTGAATCGCCGCAATGGCTGAAAAACAGGCTCAGGGCTGTCGGGCTAAGTCCGATAAACAACGTGGTGGACATAACAAACTATGTGCTGTATGAATGCGGGCAGCCGTTGCATGCTTTCGATGCTGATATGATAACAGGTCAAAAAGTTATTATAAAAAACCTGCCCGATGGTACAAAAATGACTACACTCGATAATGTTGAACGGGTATTATCTGCTAAAGATCTCATAATATGCAATGAATCTGAAGGTATGTGTATTGCAGGCGTTTTCGGAGGTCTGAAGTCGGGAGTTACAGAAGCAACCAGAAATGTTTTTCTCGAAAGTGCATATTTCAATCCGGTATCCATCAGGAAAACTGCTAAAAGGCATAGCCTGAATACTGATGCATCTTTCAGGTTCGAAAGAGGTGCAGATCCGGAGATCACGGTATGGGCATTGAAAAGAGCTGCCACTCTTATCAGGGATATAGCCGGTGGAAAACTACTTGCAGATATACGCGACGTCTATCCGGTAAAAATACCGAACCCTGTAATAACTATATCATGCGACAGGATTAACCGGCTTATTGGCAAAGACCTGCCATACGATAAAATAAAGAAAATTATTTCCCTGATGGACATTAAAATCCTTTCTGAAAATCTTCCGGAAATGAAAATTGAGATACCTGCCCGGAAAGTTGACGTTCAGAAGGAGGCTGATGTAACTGAAGAGATACTCAGGATTTACGGATACGACAATGTTGAAGTCGGGAATCACGTTAATTCAACACTTTCCTATACTGAAAAACCCGACAGGCACAAGCTGATGAACCTGGTTTCCGAGATGCTCTCGGCTAATGGTTTTTCAGAAATAATGTGCAATTCGCTTGTACCTGCGTCATGGTTCGAAAACAATCCCGATTTCGACTCAACAAAACTTGTTAAGCTGGCCAATCCGCTCAGTTCCGATCTGAATGCCATGAGGCAATCATTACTTCCCGGAGGACTGAGCACCATAGCAAGAAACATAAACAGGCAGAATTATGATTTGAAACTTTTTGAATTTGGTAATTGTTACTTTTTTAATAATACTACCGGAGTCAAGCGAGTTGACAGGTATTCTGAGAGAATGAGCCTTGACCTTTTTATGACAGGTAACAGGGCAAAACATACCTGGAACTCACCAAAAACTCCTGCCGACTTTTTCTATATGAAATCTTTTACCGAGATGGTTCTCCAGAGGACAGGCCTCGATGCTGACTCACTTAAACAGGCAGAAAGCGAAAAAAGTTATTTTACCGAATCACTTGTATATCTTGTTAATGGCAAACCTGTTGCCGAAACTGGTAAAATTTCGCCTTCTTACCTTAAGAAATTCGAGATTGAGCAGGACGTTTATTACAGTCACATTGATTGGGATTACCTGCTGGAAGTGATAAAAAACAATGCTATAACCTACAGGGAGCTGCCAAAGTTTCCATGGGTTAGAAGGGATCTTGCCCTGCTCATTGACAACCATGTGAGGTTCAGTCAGATAAGAGAGTTAGCTCTCAGCACCGAAAAGCAATTTATTAAAGACATCTGCCTGTTTGATGTATATGAAAGCGAGTCACTGGGAAAAGACAAGAAATCATATGCGGTGAGCTTTATTCTTCAGGATGAACATAAAACACTTACTGACAAACAGATAGACAGGATAATGAACAATTTAATAAAAGCATTTGAAAAAGAGCTGGGAGCCACAATCAGGAAATAGTATGAAAACGAACAGATTATCAGTAGTTAAGGGCGACATAACAGAGATGTATGTGGATGCTATTGTGAATGCAGCCAACAGGTCACTTCTTGGTGGCGGCGGGGTTGACGGTGCCATTCACAGAGCGGCAGGGCCAGGTCTACTCGAAGAGTGCAAAAAGCTAAACGGATGCGAAACCGGGCAGGCAAAAATTACTGCAGGATACAATCTGAAGGCAAAATATGTTATCCACACGGTTGGCCCTATCTGGAGAGGAGGAATTGCGGATGAACCAGAACTGCTTGCATCGTGCTACCAGCAGTCGCTTGCCCTTGCAAAAAAATACAAGATTAAGACAATCGCCTTCCCGGGTATCTCAACAGGTGTTTACGGTTTCCCTAAAGATCTTGCTGCACTCATTGCTGTAACTGAGGCAAAACGGTTTATCCTGACAAATAAAATTCCAGAAAAAATAATATTTGTAGCATTCGACGACGAAAACTTTAAAATATACAAAAAACTCCTTGGGGAGGAATGAAACAGGTTAAAATATCCCTCAGCAGGTATTTTTCTTTTGTAAAATTCAGCCATACTGTCTTTGCACTTCCATTTGCAATTTCGGGGTATTTTCTTGCAATATCCCGTGAAGAATACAGTTTCAGTCTGCGAATACTTCTTCTGGTTGTTCTGTGTATGGTCTTTGCCCGCAATGCTGCTATGGGATTCAACAGATATGCCGACGAAAAATTTGATGCAATGAACCCCAGAACAGCGTCAAGGGAAATACCGGTTGGCATAATCAGTAAAAAATCGGCACTGATATTTGTGGTTATCAACTCAATTCTTTTCATTATTTCGGCTGGTCTGATAAACAGACTGACACTCATTTTGTCACCTGTTGCACTTTTCATAATTTTAGGATACAGCCTCACCAAACGATTTACTGTTTTATGCCATTTCATTCTCGGGCTCAGTCTAAGCCTTGCACCTACCGGGGCATATATTTCTGTAACAGGAAGATTTGACCTCCTGCCTGTAATCTATTCATTTATTGTACTTACATGGGTTAGCGGTTTCGATATTATTTATTCACTCCAGGATGACGAATTTGACCGTTCAATGAACCTTCATTCTATTCCTGCACTCACTGGAAGAAAAAAAGGATTATCGATTTCCATGATTCTTCACGTGTTAACAATACTTTTTGTTATTGCGGCAGGAATTGCCGGCAGGTCAGGAATCCTTTTCTGGGCAGGTGCGGCAATTTTTATATTGCTGCTTATTTACCAGCATATCATTGTCAGACCGCATGACATAAGCAGGGTAAATTTAGCCTTTGCCACAACAAACGGTATTGCCAGCATAATATTTGCCATTTTTGTTATTACAGATTTGTTTGTTAAAATTTAATTTTTCCATATTTATAAAAAATGCTATTAAAAATTTTTATTACTTGGCTGAATAATTAAAATTTTTCAATCATGAGTGATATCACTATCAAGGAGGTAAAGACAAGAAGAGATCTGAAAGAGTTTATCTATCTTCCTGAAGAGGTGCACAAAAACAACAAAAAATGGTTACCTCCAATTTATCAGGATGAGTGGGATCTGTACAATCCTGAAAAAAACAAGTCGTTCAATCATTGTGATACAGTAATGTATCTGGCATACCGTAACGGTAAGCCTGCAGGAAGGGTAATGGGTATAATACACAGGTTGTACAATCAGATTCATGATGAAAAGCATGGCCGGTTTGCGTTTATGGAATGTTATGAAGACCAGGAAGTTGTTCATGCACTACTGCAAAAAATTGAGCAATGGGCAAAAGAAAAAGGCATGACAAAAGTTGTGGGTCCTCTTGGTTTTTCTGATAAAGATCCGCAGGGTTTTCAGATTGAGGGCTTTGAATATCCCCCTTTTCTTGCAGCAGCCACAAACGCCCCTTACCTGCCTTTGATGGTAGAAAAAGAAGGATATATAAAAAAGGTCGATCTTGTCAACTATCTGACTCCCGTTCCTGATAAACTCCCTGAGATATACCAGCGGGTGCTGGAAAGGTTTAATCTACTGGAAACATTTGAAGTAGTGGAATTTAATTCAAAAAGGGATTTGAAGCCTTACATAATACCGGCACTTGAGCTGATGAATCAAACCTACAGTGAAATATACGGTTATGTGCCGCTTGACGATCATGAGAAAAAAGATCTTGCCAATAAATATTTACCTATTCTTGATCCTCGTTTCATCATTATGATCAAGGCAGGTGAAGAAGTAATAGCTTTTGCAATAGCTGTACCGGACATGAGTGATGGTATCAGAAAAGCAAAGGGCAAGCTCTTTCCGTTCGGTTTTATTTATATTCTGAGGGAGCTGAAGCAGTCGAAAAGTCTTCTGACACTTCTGGGAGGAATAAAGAAAGAGTATCGCGACCAGGGTCTGGATGTAATTCTTGCTCTGAAACTTTATGAGGCTGCAATAAAATACGGTATGGAATACTGTAACAGTCACCTTATCCTTGAGACTAACACCAAGATGAGGGCTGAATTCGAGAGGGTGGGTGGTCGTATATCGAAAAAATTCAGAATCTATCAGAAAGATCTTGTCTGAATAGAGCTTTCTCCTGACAACCCTCAAAACCTGAACACAAACGAAAGACCCAGCAATTCCTTGAATTGAATCCGGGCACTCTTTTTTGGTTTACCATCAGGACCAATAACAGGTGAACCATCCTTGTTCTTAACAATTGTTTTTGTGTCGTCGTCAAAAATAAAATGTGTATTGAATCTCAGGTCGGTAAACCAGTTAAGTTTTACCTGTGCAATCATTTCCCAGTCGATATCAATATTCTGCGGTTTATGAATATAGTTGGTAAAGAGCTGCAGTCTGTTGGTGATGGTTACTGTTTTCAGTGGTTTGAATTCATTTGTTATCTGCACGCTTCCACCTGGCTCATGCATCGACCTGCGGTCTTTTGGGACGCCGTATTTTGTCTGGTCTATTGTTGCAGTGTCGGGAACAAAAGTGGCTTTATACGAAAGCGGCGCAACATTAATTGATGTTGTCTTATCAGGCTTGTAATCCAGACCAATACCTAAGGTAAGCACAGCCGGATTAAAGAATTTCGAAACAGGAACAGAATCGTTAGGATAGTTGTAACCTTTTGATATCTGAGTCTTAAACAGCATTGTCGCACTGAAATCGAATTTACCGAAAGCTTTGTGATTCAGTTTTGAATTTGTTTCAAGCAGGTCGAGGTTCTTCCTTACCGGATTATCGCCCGACTTTATCAGGCCATATTTTAACCTCGCAAAATTGTTCGACGTAATTTTTAGTTCTTTATTGTTATAATCGGCATAACCAGTAATATCCATTGCGGTTGAGATACTGTTCTCCCCTCCCTTAACCCAGTTGGTTAGCATTGCCTGGTTGAAAACGAATGCAGCTTCGGAACGGTATTTCCAGTACTGCGGTTTTACATAAAGCTTGTTTACCTGTTGCAGTTTCCTGGTATCAACCTGTTTAATGTCGAGCTGAGCATCATATATATTGGAATGTTTTGATGGTCTTCTGAACATTATCCCTTCCTCGAGGTACAGACCAATTGTATTCCTGCCTGCACTGCCAACCCACACTGTTACAGAATCATCATACTCATTCCTGAGCCAGAAACGTTTCATGTCGCCCGACCTGGAATTAAGCCATACAGGAAGATTTGTTTCTGAAACGCCTTTAAACATAATAATTGTGGAATCGCGAGCCTCAATAAAATCAGTCAGTGCCTTTACCGCTGCCAGCAATGAATCACCTGTAAAAGAACTCCGGAAAACCTTAAAAGGATGATAATCAGCAAAAGCCTTTACTTCACTCAGGGTGTCAGTAACTATCAAAAGTATTGTATCTTTCATGCTTATTAAAGGCTTTGAAACAGCGGCTTCCGGTCTGGCAATAGTGTCGGTTCCGGCTTCTGCATATTTTATTCCAAGCGTATCTGCCTTCACAAGTGAATCGATTCTCCCTGGTTCCGTGAGCCCGATATTCGGAATCTTTAATGTCACCGAATCAAATACAAAAAATTTTTCTGGCGGGATATTAACCGAATCAAACGGATATCTCTCAAGAAATACTCGTATAGAATCAAATGGTTTGCTTTTTGCATAAAATACAAGCTGTCCTATTGCCACACGTAAAGGATCTTCAGCCAGTTTCCAGATATCCGACCTGTATTTCTGTTCCAGATAATTGATTGCTTCTTCAGGAGTTAATTTAATCTCTATGCGTTCCTGTTCAGGTTTTACATAGTAACCCAACCGTATCAGGGAATCACGCATAGTCTTGCCATTAATCACTTTCTGAGGAATTTCCTGTGGAAAAAGCATCGCATTGAAAAGCATTACAATTACTGCTGAAAGCAAATAAAACTTGTTGTTCTTCATCGGATTGTCCCCTGTTTAATTTCCAAAAATAAATGTTTTTATATTATTCCTCTCAATAATTTGATAACGTTAAAAAACAGAATTTTAATATAAAAATAAAAAAGTGCTCTTACACAGGACTGTATTGAAAGGCTGTGAATTTAGAATATTTGGCTGGTGGATATCATCCATGTTTTCGGTTAGCTGCCCGACTGCTATAAAACTTCATCAATATTTTGAGAATGGCTCGTAAATAGTTTTCTTTGCGGTTCGTCAGAATTTGAAATGAAGGACCTAACATCAGGACCGGAAGGAAAACTAATTTTCCAGTTTGCTGCACCCATGCTGCTGGGTAACGTTTTTCAGCAGTTATTTAACATTGCCGATAGCATTATAGTAGGGAATTTTATCGGCAAAGAAGCACTGGCTGCAGTAGGTGCATCATTTCCTGTGGTCTTCATTCTAATTTCTCTTATTATAGGTCTGGTAATGGGAACCACAGTGGTTATTTCACAATATTTCGGTGCAAGGGATATGGTGCGGGTTAAGAAGGCAATTGATACTATGTATATTTCAACCTTCTTCGGTTCAATACTTCTCACTTTTATTGGCTTTATCTTTAGTGCTCCACTGCTCAGGTTGTTAAAACTGCCCGAAGAGATTATGCCCCAGACAATTCAGTATCTTCATATTTTCATTGGCGGACTTATCCTGATGTTTGGTTATAACGGTACCAGTGCAGCACTCAGAGGCCTGGGCGATTCAAAAACACCTCTCTACTTCCTCATCATTGCTACTGTCGCAAATATAATTCTCGACATATTATTTGTGGCTTTTCTGAAAATGGGGATTGCCGGTGCAGCCTATGCAACAGTGATATCTAACGGTATTGCATTCCTGCTTGCCGCAATATATCTTAACAAAACTCATAAAATTATTAATGTAAAAATCAACGGTCTTATTTTCGACAGGGATATATTCTTCCAGAGTCTGCGTATAGGTCTTCCGAACAGCATACAGCAGACAATCGTTGCTCTTGGCGGGCTCGTTCTTATGGGAATTGTCAATAAATTCGGCACCAATGTTATAGCTGCATTCTCTGTAGCAAGCAGGCTCGATGCAATTGCCACGGTGCCAGCTATGTCATTCGCTCAGGCTATATCGGCATTTACCGGACAGAACATCGGAGCCAACAAGGAGGAGAGGATTAAAACCGGACTCGCCTCAACTCTGAAAATGATGGCCACAGTTACCTTCTTCACAACTCTATTCATCATTCTTGCAGGGAAATATATCATAAGCCTCTTTACAAATGATGGTGAAGTGATCAGAATCGGAGCACAGTACCTGACAATAGTAAGCCTGTTTTATATCTTGTTTACTCTGATGTTCATATACAGCGGAGTCATGAGGGGAGCTGGTGATTCATTCATGCCAATGGTTATCACGCTTCTTTCACAATGGATAATACGTATCCCCTTCGCATGGATAATGTCAGGAATACTTGGAGTAACCGGAATATGGTGGTCAATTCCTGCCAGCTGGCTCGTGGGCTTTTCATTATCATACTTTTATTACAAAACCGGCAGGTGGAAAAAGAAAAGGGTTGTCACATATATCGAGGAATTTTGATTTAACTTAGCAGAAGAAAATAGAATTTGCCATGATAAAATCAATGACCGGTTACGGTAAAGCATCTGTTGAAACACCCCAGAAGAAAATAACAGTCGAAATTAAATCACTCAACTCCAAGCAACTGGATATCAACACCAGGCTTCCATGGATATTAAGGGAAAAAGAACCCGAGATAAGAAATATCGTAGGCCAGAAGCTTGAAAGAGGAAAGATCGACCTGATAATATCATACAATATCTTTGAAGGTGAATTCCTACCGGTGATTAACCGGGCTGCCGTAAAAAATTATTTTTCTCAACTATCAGAAATTGCCGGTGAACTGGGAATAAATATCAGCGACCAGATTCTGTCGGTTATAATGAAATTTCCCGAGACACTGAATACAGAAAAAACAGAATTACCTGAAGAAGAATGGACTCTCGTGAGGAATCTTCTTGACCAATCCATTGACATGCTCGACAAGTACAGGGTGGAAGAAGGCTGTGCCCTTGAAAAGGACATCAGGAATTCAATTAACCGTATTATTGAATCACTTTCAGGCATAGAAGAATATGAGCCAGGGAGAATAATGAAAATCAGAGAAAAACTAATGGCTTTGCTTGAAGAAAACATTCAGCCCGACAAGATTGACAGAAACAGGTTTGAACAGGAAATCATTTACTACCTCGACAAATTTGATATTAATGAAGAAAAAATTAGGATTAAGCAGCATTGTTATTATTTTCTTGAGACACTGTCGGCTGAGACATCAAATGGAAAGATGCTTAATTTTATAGCACAGGAGATTGGGCGTGAGATAAATACTATTGGAGCCAAAGCCAATGATGCATCAATTCAGAAGCTGGTGGTCACAATGAAAGACGATCTGGAAAAAATAAAAGAACAGCTTCTAAATGTTCTTTAATGAAATAATGAACAGAAATTAAGCTGCAAAATATGCCAGAGGGTAAAGCAGTAATTATTTCAGCACCATCAGGCGCAGGTAAGTCGACCATCGTAAAATATCTGCTCGAGAGCGGACTGAATCTCGAATTTTCTGTTTCAGCTACAACGAGGCAGCCTCGTGGTGAGGAAAAAAATGGAGTAGATTATTATTTTCTAACTGTTGAAGAGTTTAAAAAGAAAATCAGTAATGGTGAATTTGTTGAATGGGAGGAGGTTTATGAGAATCACTTCTACGGAACTCTCCGGAGCGAGCTGGAAAGGATATGGGCAAAAAACAAACATGTACTTTTCGATGTGGATGTAAAAGGAGGTATTTCGCTTAAGAAAATATTCGGCGACAGGGCGCTGTCACTCTTCATTATGCCACCCTCGATAGAAGAACTTGAAGCGAGGTTGAAAAAACGCGGAACCGATTCCCCGGAAAAAATCAAAATCAGGATACAGAAAGCAGGCATCGAAATGCAATCTGCTGGTTTTTTCGACAGGATTGTTGTTAATGACGACCTTGAGAAAGCAAAACAGGAGGCATTTTCCATCATAAGCAATTTTTTGAATGGATGATTAGCAATAAAAAGATCGGATTATTTTTCGGCTCTTTCAACCCGGTACATCTAGGACATACTGCAATAGCCGGTTATATGGCAGAATATACAGACCTGCACCAGATATGGTTTGTTGTGAGCCCTCAAAATCCACTGAAGAAAAAAGAGACACTGCTGCCCGACAGGGACAGGCTTTACATGGTTGAACTTGCAATTGAGGGCAATGATAAATTCAGAGCATCTGATATTGAATTCCGGCTTCCTGCTCCTTCCTACACAATTGACACTCTCACATATCTGAAAGAGAAATACCCTGATTATGAATTCTGCATGATAATGGGTGAAGATAACCTTTACACTCTTCATAAATGGAAAAATGCAGAAGAGCTGGTAAAAAAATATCCCATATATGTTTATCCCAGAAAAGACTCCGTCAGGCCTTTAAATCCCGTGCTCGACGAACTTCTTAAAAAGGCTGAGATAACAATTGTAAATGCGCCTCTGATGGAAATTTCAGGCACATTCATCAGACAGGGAATAAGAGAAAAGAGAGATATGTCTTACTTTCTGCATCCCGCTGTTTGGAAATATATCAGAGAGATGCATTTTTATGAAAAATAGCCTGCTGTCAGTTATTGAGCTTCCGGATTATTTCCATTCCCCTTATCAGAGCCTTCTCATTATCAGGTATCATTTTATGATAACGCTCAGGCAGTGATTTTCTGAGTCCTTCAATCACATTTTCAATTTTTATCAAAGGTTTTATTTTCAGATATCCTCCCAGTACAATCATATTGAATGTCCTGGGGCTCTTCATCCTTGCAGCTTCTTCGGCGGCATCTATTCTGTATATTTCAATATCCTTCCGTTCGGGATGTCTGGTTATTCCATTGCCATCGTATATGAGCATACCCCCGGATTTGACAGATTTTTCAAACTTGTCGAGTGATTGCTGGTTAAGTATGATTGCAGTGTCGAACTGCCTCAGTATGGGTGAGCTTATTCTTTCTGTACTGATTATAACTGTGACGTTTGCTGTTCCTCCTCTCATTTCAGGCCCGTACGAAGGCATCCAGCTTACTTCAAAGTCCTGCATCATAGCTGAATATGCCAATATTTTACCCATCGACAGGATGCCCTGCCCACCAAAACCTGCAATAAGTATTTCCTCGGTCATATAAGTAGTTTATTTATTACTCATTATCATCCTTTGATTTTTCTGGTTCCTCGGGAGGTACTTTCAGATCGCCCGGCTGATAAAACTTAAACATATTTTCTTCCATCCATTTGTTTGCCTCTACCGGAGTCATTCTCCAACCTGAGGGACAGTTAGATACTATTTCGATAAAACATGTTCCCATATTCCTTTTCTGGTACTCAACTGCCTTTTTTATTGCTTTCTTTGTTTTCCTCACTGCAGCGGGTGTATGGACGCTCTGCCGGGTAACATAGCAAGTGCCAGGCAACATAGCAACGAGTTCGGTAATTTTCAAGGGATTACCCATTGTCTTCACATCTCTTCCGTAGGGTGAAGTGGTTGAAACCATTCCAGGAATGGTGGTAGGTGCCATCTGACCTCCTGTCATACCGTAGATTCCATTATTGATGAATATTATCAGTATGTTTTCCCCCCTGTTGCATGCATGGAGTGTTTCAGCCGTTCCTATTGCTGCAAGGTCGCCGTCGCCCTGGTATGTAAATACAAACCTGTCGGGCAGAAGACGTTTTATTGCAGTTGCAAGTGCCGGCGCGCGGCCATGTGCAGCCTCCTGCATATCTATATCAAGGAAATCGTACATAAGAACAGAACAGCCTACCGGGCATACACCAACAGTTACCGGTTGCAAGCCTTCCTCCTCTATCACTTCGGCAAGTATCCTGTGGGCTGTGCCATGCCCGCATCCCGGACAATAGGAAAACTGCTTGTCAGTCAGGATACTGGACCTTTTATAAACCAGATTTTCTGGCTGTATAATATCTTTATCACCCGTAACTACCTTCATTTTATTTTATATTTTAGATTTTAGATCTTCAAGAACTTCTTCCGGGGTGGGGATTACTCCTCCCATACGTCCGAAATGAGTGACTTCAGTCTGACCGTTAACAGCAAGTCTTACGTCTTCTACCATCTGTCCGGCACTCATCTCAACTGAAATGATGTGTTTCATCTTTCCTGCAAGTTCATTTATTCTTACTGAAGGAAAAGGATATAGTGTTATCGGCCGGATCAGTCCGGCTTTAATGCCTTCTGTTCTGGCAAGTTGAACAGCTTTCTGGCAGACTCTGGCGCTTGTTCCGTAAGCAACAAAAAGATATTCAGCATCTTCTGTTTGAAATTCCTCAAAACGGACCTCATTCTTTTCCATCTCACGGTATTTCGCCTGAATTTTCTGATTATGTTTTTCGTGCAGGTATGGGTCGAGATTGAGGGAGGTTATGATATTTCGTTCTCTTGTTGGCGGTTTTCCTGTGGTTGCCCACTCAGGCAGAGTTTTTTCCCTCTCCCTGTAAGGTTTGAGATAAACTTTTTCCATCATCTGGCCTATGGCTCCGTCGGAAAGGATCATAACTGGATTGCGGTATTTAAATGCCAGGTCGAATGCCAGTTCGACGAAGTCGGCCATTTCCTGCACTGAGGCAGGTGCCAGTACCAGAAGATGATAATCGCCATGGCCACCGCCCTTGCATGCCTGGAAATAGTCCGACTGTGA
>Ga0116165_1000908_pt1 | contig 24348 bp, 25 predicted proteins | sample AD_JPNMR1_MetaG_FD_89885 | JGI IMG/M metagenome (GOLD analysis project Ga0116165, IMG submission 89885) | Active sludge microbial communities of municipal wastewater-treating anaerobic digesters from Japan - AD_JPNMR1_MetaG | ecosystem: Engineered > Bioreactor > Anaerobic > Digestate | place...
AAATGAGTGAAGAAGAATATAATATTCACAGAAATAATCAACAGTTATATCTTAAAGTTTTGAAAGATTTAGGCCTTGAAGTTGAAATAAGTAAATTTAAAAAACGAGTGATAAAATGTCCAAATTGTGGACTGAAATATTATAAACCTATAGAAAAACAAACAGATGTTAAAATTGCAACAAAAATTTTTGAGATTTTTTATAAGAAGATTTCGGAAATTTTAGTAATAATATCAGGAGATACTGATTTAGTCCCTGCTATCAGAACTACAAAAGAAACTTTTGATGATATAAAAATAGGCGTTGTTATTCCATATAAAAATAGCAGTGAAGAATTAAAATTGGTTTCAGATTTTTATTACTCAATTCCACCCAGAAAATATATTAATCATTTATTACCAAACCCTTATAAACTAAAAACAGGAGAAGTAATATGTAAACCAGAAAAGTGGTAAAAAGGGGGTTCTTTTATGAAAAATCTATTTTTTGAATATTATAAAATTGATGAGGAAGAATGGAATAAAATTTCTAAAAATTCTTCACAAAAATTTAAAAAATTATTCTGGAAAATCCCTTATGAAAAGTATCAGGTTTTACTGGATGATGATATTGAAAAAGTATACAAGAAGGGAAAAATAAATGAATTAGTTAAGGCACTGATGAACAAAATGGGTACTTTAAGAATATCTTATATTTTCTTAACATATTATTACAACCTGGGAATTCCTGATGATAAATGGTGTATTTCGCCTGGGAAAAATGGTTCGTCTATTCAGTATTTCCCTGATTTTGAAGAGAAGCATTTTTATATTCATTATTTTTTTAATTTCTGGGCAGAGGTTTTTTATATCAAATTCTTTTCAATAATAGATATTATTTGTGATTTACTCAACAATTATTATGAAATGGGTATTAAGAAGGAGACAAAAGGTTTTAGAAGAAAAGTAATAAAGAATTTAAAAAAGGAAAATCTTGAGTTATTTAAGTTTTTGGAAAATATAAAAAATAAAAGGGAATACAAAAATGCAAAAGAGTTCCGGAATAGAATTATTCATTCTATTCCGGCTTATGAAATTTCAAATCAAAATGAAATAAAGAAATATGAAAATAAAATTGTTGAAATTAAATTTGGTGCAGGTAAATATACTAAATCAAGTGAAATTAAAGAAAATGCAGAAGAAGTATTAATTTTGCTAAAAAATATATTTGAAAAGTTAAAAGAAAATTTAAATTTTGATGATTGAGTAAAAATGATTATGAATTGGAATTTTTTGCCAATACTTGAAGTTTGTGAATTTGAAAAAGGGACTGAACCCGGGAGTGAGTCGTATAATAGAGATGGGATGGGTATTCCTTTTATAAGGGTAGGGAATATTGGTGCTAAAATTCAAGAACAGATTTACACAACATCTGAAAATGTGAAAATATGTAAAAAAGATGATATTTTAATTGCACTTGATGGAAGTCCAGGAATTGTAATAAGAGGATTAGAAGGTGCCTATTCTTCAGGTATTAGAAAAGTTATTGTAAAAGATAGTACTAAATTAATGAAGGAATTTGTTTATTATTATTTACAGACGGATGAAGTTCAAAAAATTATTAATGAACATACGATAGGAGTGACGATAAAACATGCTGGAAAATCTTTAAATTTTATAAATATTCCTATTCCGCCTATTTCAGTTCAGAAAAAAATAGTTAAAATACTTGATACTGTTCAGAAGGGGATAGAAATTCAGGAAAAAATAATTGAAAAGACAAAGGAAATTAAAAAATCACTTATGGCAGACCTTTTCAAATATGGAGCTCCCTCATTCAGAAAGAACAGAAAATCAAAGAAAACAGAAATAGGAGAAATACCCGAAGATTGGAAAGTAGTGAGATTGGGAGAGGTGTGTGAGAAAATTGAGCAAAAAAATCCTGCGAATGAACCATTGAAAAAAATAGTATATATAGATGTTTCCAGTTTAGATAATGAATATTTTAAAATAGTAGAGCATAAGGAGTATTTAGGAAAAGAAGCACCAACTCGTGCAAGAAAAATTATTAAATTCGGTGATGTTATTTTTGCAACAGTTAGACCTTATTTGAAAAGAATTGCTTTAGTTCCTGAAAATTATAATAATGCTTATTGTTCTACTGCTTTTTGTGTAATTAGACCTATTAAAGAAAAACTTTTAAGTGGTTTTATATTTTATTTTTTAACATTAGATAAATTTGTTCAAAATGTATCTACAAATCAACATGGTTCCGGTTATCCAGCAATAACTGACAATCATATATACAAAGTGAAAATACCCCTACCTTCCTTGTCTGAACAAAAAGAAATAGCAGAAATATTGAGCGTAATAGATGAAAAGATTGAGATTGAGAAAAAGAAAAAGGAATTATACGAGGAATTGTTTAAATCTCTTTTGAATAAAATAATGAATGGAGAGATAGATGTTGAAAAGATTGAATTGTAAAGAAGGAAGAAGGAGTGAAAGATGGAAAAATATGAAAAGAAACTGGTTGAAGATTATGTAAGTGAAAGATTAAAAGAAATTGGCTGGAAGTTTGTTAGTTATGAAAATTTAAAAAGGGAAAGTATAAAAGAACCGTTATTAGTTGAAAATTTAAAAGAGGCGATCATAAAAATTAATAAAGATAAAGGTATTGGAGAAGAGGAAATTAAAAAAGTAATTGATGAAATTAAACTCCTTTCAAATCATCAGGAAGGAATTAAAAGTTTTCTTCATTATCTCAAATATGGGATTGGAATAAAGTTTGAAAAAGAAAGAGTCGTTAAGATTATTGATTTAATTGATTATGAGAGACCAGAAAATAATGAATTTATCTTTTCAAGACAGGTTCGTTTTAAGGGTTCTGATTTGATTATTCCTGATATTGTCCTTTATATAAATGGAATTCCTATAGTTGAAATTGAATGTAAAAGTCCTATTGATTTAAAAACTGATTGGCTAACCGGATATGAACAGATTAAAAATTATGAAAAAATTATGCCTGAACTTTATAAATATGTGCAAATAGGAATTTCTTTTTGTGAAAAAGTGAGGTATTTTCCCATAGTTCCGTGGCAGGACAAAGTAGATGTGTATATCTGGAAAAAAGATGAATTACCCGAAGATGAGGCAATTTTTGAATTTTTAAATCCATATATTTTACTTGATATTTTAAGGAATTTTCTTTTTATAAGAGAAGTACATGGAGAAATTAAAAAAGTTATATGTCGCTATATGCAGTATAAGGCAGTCAATAAAATTTATAATAGGGTTGTTGATAACTTAAAAGGAAAAGAGACAAAAAATAAAGGATTAGTATGGCATTGGCAGGGTTCTGGTAAGACATTAACAATGATTTTTGCGACTCATAAACTTTATTTTGAAAAATATCTTGAAAATCCAACAATTTTTATTGTTGTTGATAGAGAAGAACTTGAGGAACAGATGAAAGAAGAATTATCATCTTTGAAACTTAATTTTTCTTTTGAAGTTATTGAAAGTGTTAGAAATTTAAAGGAGGTTATAACTCATGATAATTATTCAGGAAAAAGAGGGGTATTTTTAACATTAATTCATAAATTTAGACCTGATGAAAAATTTCTTCCTGATGGATTACCTGATTCAATTGCTCATAGGAAAAATGTAATCTGTTTTCTTGATGAGGTTCATAGGACTCAATATGGTCTTCTTAAAAGTTGTATGAAAAATATTCTTAAAAATGCTTTCTATTTTGGATTTACAGGAACTCCAATCGCAGAAAATGAAAGAAATACTTATAATGAATTTGGTTATCCATTGGAAGATGAAGGTTATCTTGATAAATATTTCCTTGACCAATCACAAAAAGATGGTTTTACTCTACCATTAGTTTATGAAATCAGATTAGAGCATTTACATATTCCCGAAGAAGATTTTAAGTTTTTTGTTGAAAAGTGGGAAGAGGATGAATTTAAAGGAGATATTGATTTACATCCAGAAATAAGTGTGAAAGTTCGCAAAAAGTTAAATCATATCAATCTTTTTCTTGAAAAAGAGGATAGAATTGATGAGATATGTAAGGATATAGGGAAGCATTTTAAGGAAAATATAGATGGTAAATTTAAAGGAATGGTCGTATGTGGAAGTAGAAAAGCGTGTGTTATTTACAAAAAATATCTAAATAAATATTTACCGCCTGAATATTCAGAAGTTGTTATGAGTTTTAAAATTGATGAAAAAGAACCTATAAACTCATTTTATTATGAATGGAAGAAAAGGTATTCAGGATTTGCAAATGACAAAGAAAGAATTAAAAAGATAATAGATGACTTTAAAGAAAAGGAATATCCGAAAATTTTGATAGTTACTGATATGCTTATTACTGGTTTTGATGCTCCAATTTTACATGTTTTATATCTTGATAAATTATTAAAAAAACACCGACTTCTACAAACAATTGCAAGAACAAATAGACCTTATGGAGATGTTAAAGAATGTGGATTTATTATTGATTATGCTGGAGTAATAAAAAATCTGAAATATGCTTTAAAAGAATATTACAAAAGCGAAATAAAAGGACTTATAACTGAGTATGATAAACTTTTTGAAGAGTTTGAAAAATGTATTGAAAATATGAAAGAGATTTTTAAGAATATTAAGTTTAAAATTGAAAGGGAAGTCCTTTTGAAATCTTTGGATATTTTAAGAGATGACAAAATAAGAGATAGATTTTTTGAGAATTATAAAAAAACAAGGAAGATTTTTGAAATTCTCGCTTCTCATCCAGAAAAATTGAAGTACTTAAAAGAATTTAAATGGTTTTCTGCTGTTTATGATTATTACAGAAAATTGACTGAAGATGAGGAAGAAAAAGAACTTGTTGATAAATTTTTTAAAAAAACGGTTGATTTTGTCCATAAAAATTTAAAAGTAAAAGAAATAAAAAAAACACTGCCAAGTTTAAAATTAGATTTGAAAACAATTGAAGAGATTAGAAAAAGTGCTATTCCTGAAAAAGAAAAGGTTGTGAATATTATTTTTATTCTTTCAAAACTTGTTTATGTTGAAAGAGGAAAAAATCCTGTTTATAGAACAATTGCTGATAGAATAGATGACCTGATAAGAAAATGGAAGGAAAGGAAGATTGAAATTGAGGAGTTATTTAAGGAAGAGAAAGAAATTTTGAAGGAAATAGAAATAAAAGAAAAAGAGAAAGAAAAACTTGAATTTGATAATTTTGACTATGGGCTTTATTTAATTTTAAAAGATGAGATAAAAGAAGATGAAATTACACTTAAAAATTATGTTGAAGAGATAAAAAATGGAATAAAAGATAGTATGGTTGAAAACTGGATTGAAAACCCAGCGTTAAGACAGGTAATTGAGAGAAAAACAAGAGAGATATGTCTTGAGATAAAAAATAAACATAATTTAGATTATGAAAAATTTGATTTATTACACAGGAAAATTATTGAATTTGTGAAGGAATATGGAAGTTAAGGATTTTTTAATTGTAAAAAGGAATGTTAAATATCCAAGAATAGAACTTAAAGGGAAATTTGTTTTAATTCTGCCACTTAAAGGTAATTTTAGACCAGAAGAAATAATTGAGAAACATAGGGTTTGGATTGAAAAGAAGATTGAATTTATAGAAAAAATAAAGGGAAAATATAAGGATAAAAAGATTTATAAAAGGGATGATGAAGAACTGAAAAGAATTGTTTTGAAGTATATAAAAAGATATTCTGAAAAAATGAAAGTAAAAGTTAAAAAAATTTATTTCAGGGATATGAATTCAAAATGGGCAAGTTGTAGAAGAAATGGAAGTTTGAGTTTTAATTTGAAACTAAAATACTTACCAAAATCTTTGATAAAATATGTTGTTTTTCATGAAATGGTTCATATTTTAATACCAAATCATAAATCAATTTTCTGGGATTATATAAAAAAAGAGTTTAAAAATCCTGAAAAATATGAGGAAATGCTTTACGGATATTGGTTTTCTTTGTTTGGCTAATCCTTCCTAATTTAAATTTTTAATTTTTTTTATTTAACTATTGACAATTTGCACATATGTGGGTATAATAAATATAGAAAATTTGAAAATAGGAGGAAAAATGAGGTGGAGACATGGTTGTAGATGGATGGCATTTGGTTCAGGTGATTTACTTGGTGTATTGATTTTAACGATTTTATTGAAAAAACCTACTTATGGATATTCTTTAATGGATGAACTTAAAAATCTTGGAATTGATATTACATTTTTACACTATACAATTGTTTACAGAACTTTAAGGATGATGGAGATTTCAGGACTTGTAATTTCAACATGGGATACAACTGGAACAGGACCTGCAAGAAGAATTTATAGTATAACTGAGACAGGAAGAGAATTTTTGAAAAACTGGTATGAATGGGCAAAAAAGGACTTAAAAATTATGGAAAATATAATAAATGAAATTGAAAAAAATATGGAAAGGAGGTGAGAATATGTGCAGAAGAGGTAGAGGATTTGGATTTGGTGGCTGGACTCCTCCTTATCCCTATATTGGAATAGGAAGGGGAGGACTTCCAAGATGTGCATGGCCTGGTTTTTGGTATGGATATACACCGGATATAACACCTGAGGAAGAGATTAAATATTTAAAAGAAGAGGCAGAGTTTTTGAAAAAGCAACTATCTGAAATAGAGAAAAGAATAAAAGAAATTGAAAGAGAAAAATAAATGGAAATAAAAGTTATTTTTGATAAGGACACAGATGAGAAGTTTTTACAGACAGGGTGGGGCGTTTCTTTTCTTATTGAAGAAAAAATTCTTTTTGATACAGGAGAAAAAGGAGAATGGTTAATTAATAATTTTAAAAAATTGAAGGTTGATATAAATAAAATTGAAAAGGTTGTTATTTCTCATGAGCACTGGGACCATACAGGTGGCTTATGGGATTTATTAAAAATTAAAAAAGGGATTGAAGTTTATGGATGTAAAGGATTCAGTGAAAAATTTAAAGAAAATGTGAAAAAGGAAGGGGGCAATTTTATTGAAATAGAAAAACTGATAGAATTTGAAGAAAAAATTTTTACCACAGGAGAGATAGAAGGATATTATAAAGGGAAAAAAATTGTAGAACAGTCATTAATAGTAAAAGGAAAAAATGATATTTCAGTTCTTACAGGTTGCGCTCATCCAGGAATATTAAAAATAATTGATTATATAAGAGATTTTTTTCCTGATGAGAGTATTTATGCAGTTATAGGTGGTTTTCATTTAATTGAAGAGGAAAAAAGAATTGTTGAGATTATAGTTGAAGAATTTAAAAAAAGAAATATTAAAAAAGTCGGACCGACTCACTGTACAGGTGTTTTAGGCATTGAGTTATTCAGGGAAAGATTTAAAGAGAATTTTTTAGAAATAAAAGTAGGTCAGAAAATAGAAGTGTAAAGAATTAAATAAGTTTAAAGGCGAGTTCAATTGCTTCTTCTGGGGTTTCAACTATATATGGTTTTTCTTCAAATTTTTCAAGTATTTCCTTCTTACTTAATAATTCACATATACCCTTTGAAGAAGAGATTAAAATTACAGGTTTTCCAAGAGCAATAGCCATTGATATTTCATTCAAAGTTCCCCATCTTCCGCATATCCCTATTACACAGTCAGCACTGTTAACAATTATATAATTTCTATAAAAACCAAGATTTGTTCCTATTGGTATGTCTATATATTTATTTGCTTTTGATTTATCATAAGGAAGAATGCCGACAGTTATTCCCTCTTTTTTCTTTGCTCCTTTTGCTACTGCTTCCATAACCCCACCAAGTCCTCCACAGATAAGAATTCCACCCTTTTCAGCAATTAAAGAGCCAACTTTTTCAGCAATTTTTAAAACTCCCGCATCTAAATTTTTATCACCTACATTACTTCCACAGACAGCAATTATTTTTTTCATTTTAATAAAGAAAACGCCCCCAGCCGGACTCGAACCGGCGCTACCACCTTGAAAGAGTGGTGACCTAGACCACTAGTCGATGGGGGCTTTACATTCAAATTATTCTTAAAACAAATTTCTAATAATAGAATATTATACCTTATTAAAACGCTATTGTCAAAAATTTTATTTTGAGCGAAACTAAAAAAGTTGAAAAAAAGTAAAATTTAAAAAAATCTTGAAAAGTTTTAAAATTTATAGAAAGAAGAAAATGGATGAGATTAAAAAAAAGATAATAGAAATTTCAAAAAAGAGTAATTTTGATTTAATTGGATTTTCAAGATGTGAGAAAGTTGAGAATGAATTTATTGATTTTTATATGACATATCTGAAAAATAAGTATAATGGAGAGTTGGAATATCTTGAAAAAAATCTTGAAAAAAGGTTTAATCCTGAAAAATTACTTCTATCTGTAAAAACAATTATTTCTCTCGGTGTTAATTATTATTCCCAAATTCCTGAAAACTGTGTATTTCCAAGGTATCTGACAAAAATTGATTATCATAAGGTAATAAAAAAAATGCTGAAAGTTTTTATTGAAAATTTAAAAAAAGAAATAGGAAAATTTGAATACAGATTTTTTGTTGATTCTGGACCTATTTTTGAAAAATATTGGGCTAAAAAGGCGGGGAATGGTTTTATTGGTAAAAATTCTCTAATTATTAATAAGGATTTTGGTTCTTTTATATTCTTGTGTGAAGTTTTAATAAATGTAGAAATTGAACCTGATAAACCAGTAGAAAATCTCTGCGGAAAATGTAAAAGATGTATTGAAAGTTGTCCTACAGGTGCAATTATTGAAGATGGAATCATTGATGTGAGAAAATGTATATCGTATTTGACAATTGAAAAAAAAGAATTATCAGAATTTGAAAAGGACTTGATTAAAAAGGGAAACAAGATTTTTGGATGTGAAATATGTCAGGAAGTATGTCCATTTAATAAGAATTTAAAAGAAACGGATAAAGAAGAACTTAAGATTCCTGATAGATTGAAAAATATTGAATTCTCCGATATTTAAAATATTAATTTTTTAGAATTTAAAGGAACTGTCCTTGAAAAGAGAATTAAAAAATTTGACAAAAAAATTTTATATGATAAATTTTAAAAAGTATGGAATATTTTCAAAAAGAAATTGAAAAGATATCAGAGAAAGAATTAAAAAAAATACAATTTGAACGATTGAAAAAAGTTTTTAATTTAGCAAAAGAAAAAATTCCTTTCTATAGAAAATTATATGAAAAGGCAGGAATTAAAAATATAACATCACTTTCTGATTTAAAAAACCTTCCTTTTACAAAAAAAAGTGACCTGAGGGACAATTATCCGTTTAAAATGTTTGCATATCCACTTAAAGATATTTTTGAAATTCATGCTTCTTCCGGAACAACAGGAAAACTTACTGTTGTTGGTTATACAAAAAATGATATTGAGGTATGGAGTGAAGTTATGGCAAGAAGTCTGGTATGTGCAGGTGTAAAAAAAGGTGATATTATTCAGAATGCTTATGGATATGGACTTTTTACTGGTGGTCTTGGTGTTCATTATGGTGCTTTAAAACTTGGAGTAACAGTAATACCTATATCAACTGGTGGAACACAGAGGCAGTTAATGATTATTCAGGATTTCAAAAGTACAGTTTTGACATGCACACCTTCCTATTCTCTTTATATGGCAGAGGAAGCAAAAGAAATGGGAATAGACCCGAAGAAAACAACTATTAGAGTAGGGATTCTTGGAGCAGAACCATGGACTGAAGGAATGAGAAAAAAAATAGAAGAAGAATGGGATATGATTGCTCTTGATATATATGGACTTTCTGAAATTATTGGTCCTGGTGTAGCAATGGAATGTGAAGGAAAAGATGGACTTCATGTATGGGCTGACCATTTTTTACCGGAGGTTATTAATCCTGAAACAGGAGAAAATGTAGATGAAGTAGAAGAAGGAGAACTTGTACTAACCACTTTAACTAAAGAAGGTCTTCCAATGATAAGATATAGAACAGGAGATATAGTAAAGATAACCTATTCAGAATGTCCTCACTGTAAAAGAACAATGCCAAGAATAAGTAAAATTAAAGGAAGGATAGATGATATGCTTATTATAAGGGGAGTTAATGTTTTCCCATCCCAGATTGAGACAGTTCTGACAAAAATACCTGAAGTATCTCCTCATTATCAACTTGTGGTATCAAGAGAAAAATATCTTGATAAACTTGAGGTAAGAGTTGAAGTTACAGAAAAAACATTTTCTGACGAAGTTAAAAAACTTGAAGAATTACAAAAAAAGATTGAAAAGACAATTGAAGGAGTTATTGGTTTATCTATTTCGGTTAAACTTGTTGAACCAAAGAGTATTGAAAGAAGTATCGGAAAGGCAAAAAGAGTTATTGATTTGAGAAAGGAGTTAAAGGAGGAAAAATAAATGTCAATAAAACAACTTTCCATATTTTTAGAAAACCGTCTTGGGAGATTGAATGAAGTAATATCCCTTCTTGGGAAAAATAAGATAAATATCAGGGCATTATCCCTTGCAGATAAAGCAGACTATGGAATTTTAAGGTTGATTGTTAATGATAAAAAGAAAGCATTTAAAGTTTTAAAGGATAATAATTTTACAGTGGATGAGACAGATGTTATTGCAGTTGAAGTTGAGGATAAACCAGGAGGACTGGCAAAAATTCTTGAATATCTTGTAGAAGGAGGAATAAGTATTGAGTATGTATATGCATTTGTTGAAAAATCAAATAAAAAAGCGGTTGTGGTTCTTAAAACAGAAGATATTAAAAAAACAGAAAAAATACTGAAAAAAAATAAAGTTAAATTGCTTAAAGAAAGTGATGTAAAAAGAATTTGAGAGAAGTTATTAAAAAAGGAGGAATATGTTTGGACTTCCTTTTTTGACATTTTTAGTTTTTTTTATTTTTTGTCCTCTACTCATAATCCTTTTCCTTCTAATCTGGGCTTTAAAATTCAAGTAAAAGGAGAAAAAAATGGGTAAATTTTTTATAGTTATTATTTATCTTGTAATAATGTTGTATATAGGAGCAATTGCAAGTAAAAAAATTAAGAATACATCCGATTATATTGTTGCTGGAAAGACACTTGGTTTCTGGTTATTTGTTTTATTAATTCTTGGTTCTACAACAAGTGGTATGACAATTCTTGGAGTTACAGGTCTTGGTTTTGTTGCTGGATGGCCAAGTTTCTGGGAGCAAATTTTTGTTCCTTTAACCTGTGCAATTGCAATAACAATTTATGGATATAAAATATATTGTGTATGCAGGGATAAAAACTTTTTGACCTTACAGGATTACCTTTCTTATAGATATGAAAGTGAATCTCTTGTCAGATTTATTTCTTCTTTTGCTGTTCTTGTTACTTCTTTAATTTATCTTGTTGGTCAGTATACTGCCATCTCAATTGTTTTAAAATGGGCTCTTGGTATCGGTCAGATTCAGGCTCTTATTATAGGTACAATAATAGTTTTAATATATGTTCTGCTCGGTGGTCTTTATGCAGTTTCCTGGACAACCCTTTTTCAGGGAATAATAATAATTCTTGGTGTTTTACTTACCTGTCCATTTATAATTAAAAGTGCTGGCGGACTTACATATATAAACCAGACATTAGTAGAAATTGACCCGAATTATGTAAAAATTGCTTTTCCGCAGGTTCATCCTCCTTATGCTCCTTACGCCTTCTGTACTCCACTTTATATAATCTCTTTCTTCTTCTTACTTGCTCTTGGACTTGGTTCAGGACCTCATATAATAAACAATGTAATTGCTGTAAAAGATAAAAAATATTTTAAATGGTCAGGTCTTATAGTTTTTGTTATTTATCTTATAATTATGTTTCTTGTTAAAATTACAGGTATGGCTGTAAAAACACTTGTATATGAAGGAAAAGTTACACTTACAAAACCAGATGATGCTTTGCTTGCTGGACTGACTTATGTTTTTAGCGATAAATTTATGGGTTTTTTTGCCGTAATTATTCTTGCCGCAGTTATGTCAACAACAGACCGACTTTTACTTGTTATAGGAAGTACATGTGGCTGGGATTTTTATAAAAAACTTATAAATAAAAATGCAGATGATAGAAAAGTAACACTTATAAGCAGAATATTTATTGTAATTTTTGCTTTAATCAGTTTTGTTCTTGCGATAAAACCACCTCAACTTCTTGCTTTTCTTATCTGGACAGCAATAGGAGTTATGCTTTCAACTTTTGTTCCTTCAATTCTTTTCGGACTTTACTGGAAAAGAGCAAATAAGTATGGTGCAATATGTTCAATGATAAGTGGTTTTGTTTTTGCCTTTATTTTTGGCTGGTATTATAAATTTAAAAAACCACTTCCTTTTCATCCCAGTTTCTATTCATTTTTGATTTCTGTTTTTGTTATGATTTTTGTGAGTTTAATTACCAAAAAAACATCTCAGGAGATTTTGAATGAAACAAAAACAGGTCCTTTTATCAAATGTTGAATACTGGGACGAAAAAATAGAACTGGTTGAAAAAAGTAAATTAAAAGATATTCAACTTGAAGGTTTAATTTCTTCATTTGAAAGAGGAATAAAAAGTAAGTTTTACAGAGAAAAATTCAAAAAATTCAAAAAAATAAAAGATATTGAGGATTTTCAAGAATTACCCTTTACTACTAAATATGACCTTGTAGAAAATGACCCCTTTGATTTTATTTCAACTGATATTAAAAATATTGTAAGGGTTCACAGTTCTTCTGGTACTACAGGAAGGTCTAAATATATTTTTTACACGAAAAAGGATATAGATACATGGGCTGATATAGTTGCAAGATGTTTATATATGATAGGAGTGAGAGAAGGAGATGTTTTTCAGAATATGATGAGTTATGGACTTTTTACAGGAGGACTTGGACTTCATTATGGAGCAGAAAGGATTGGAGCACTTATAATACCGGCAGGAGCAGGAAATACAGAAAGACAGATAGAATTGATGAAACAACTTAAAACAACAGTTATTCACATTACACCGAGTTATTTATTATATATTGCTCATTTTATTGAGGAAAATGGTTTATCTCCAAAAAGAGATTTTAATTTAAAAATTGCAGTTGTTGGAGCAGAACCGCATTCAGAAAGTACAAGAAAGAAACTTGAAAACATTTTTGGTATTAATATTTATAATTGTTATGGACTTTCTGAAATGAATGGTCCTGGAGTTGCTTTTGAATGTCCTTTTAAGGATGGTTTACATTTATGGGAAGACCAGTATTATATGGAAATTATAAATCCAAAAACAGGAGATGTTTTAAAAGAAGGAGAAGAGGGAGAACTTGTATTAACGACTTTAAATAGAGAAGGGATGCCTTTGATAAGATACAGGACAGGAGATTTAACAAGAATTATAAAAGAAAGATGTAAGTGTGGAAGAACTCACAGAAGAATACAGAGAATTAAAGGAAGAGCAGATGATATGTTTATTGTAAAGGGAGTTAATATTTTTCCATCACAGATTGAGACAGTTATTATGGAATTTCCAGAAGTTGATAAAAATTACCAGATTATAATTGATAGAAAAGAAGGGCTTGATATTTTAACTGTTCAGATTGAGATAAAAAGAGAATTTTTTAAAGGAGATATAAATGAATTGAGAAACTTGCAGGAAAAAATAAAGGAAGAATTAAGGGAAAAGATACTTGTGACTCCTGTTATTGAACTTGTTGAACCAGGGAGTTTACCGACAACAACAGGAAAGGCAAAAAGAGTTATTGATAAAAGGAGATTATAAATGGGAAAACAGATATCAATTTTTGTTGAAAATAAACCAGGGAAAATAAGTAAAATAACAGAAGTCCTAAGTAAAGGCAAAATAAATTTAAAAGCAATGACAATAGCAGATAGTGGTAGTTTCGGAATAATAAAAATAATGACAGATGATAATCAGAAAGCATATGAAATACTTAAGGAGAATAATTTTCTTGTTTCTTTACAGGAAGTTGTGGTTGTTGAAATCCCTGATAAAGTTGGTTCTTTTCATAAAATTGCAAAAATTCTAGAAAAAGATAAAATAAATATAGAGGATGCTTACGGATTTATTGTACAGGAAGGAGTTAAGGCAGTTTTGATTCTGAAGGTTAAGGATGTAAAAAAAGTTGAGGATGTTTTAAAGAGTAAAGGTTATAAAGTTATTCAGTTTTAAAAAAGAAAGGAGGTTTTTATGAAAAAAGTTTTATTTTTATTTGTGTTATTGAGTTTTTTTGTTTTCAGTGAAATTAAGTTTGATTATGGTTTTGATTTAAGATTGAGAGAAGAGTATCTTGGTAATATTTTTGCTCCGGTTGGTAAAGATGATGACAATTATTTCAGAGTTAAAGCATCTTTATGGGGAAAATGGAATTTTGGAGAAAATAATGTAATCTTTATAAAATTTTCAGGAGAACCGAGATTTTACCTTGAAAGAGGTGGTTTTCTTTCAAGAGAGAGATACAGGTCAGATGATGAATTCATTTTTGAAAATCTTTATTTTGAATTTAAAAAAATTTTTGGTTCTAATTTTGATTTGAAAATAGGAAGACAGGACTTTTTAGGACAGTATGGAGAGGGATTTATAATTCAGGAAGGAACACCAGGGGATGGTTCAAGGACTTTTTATTTCAATGCATTAAAACTTACATATCATTTTAATGAAAAAAATTTAATTGATTTTATTTACTATAATGACCCGAAAGAAGATTTTATGCCTATAATAAATAATAATCATAAATCTCTTACCAATTCTGATGAAAAAGGCGTAATAGTTTATGGTAAATTTAATCCTTTTCAGAATATAAATCTTACACTTGAACCATATTACATCTATAAGGACCAAGGGACATACACTATTTCTTATACTATTCCAAATCCTACTATAATACCAGCACTTGAATTTAATACATTTGGAATTAGAAAAGTTTATAGTTTTGACCCATGGAAATTAAGAGGAGAAATTGCATATCAGTGGGGAGAATATGAAAATGGGACTGATAAAAGAGCATGGGCTGGATATGCTTTTTTAACAAGGTCTTTCAAAGATGTAAAATTTTCACCTTCAATTGATTTAGGATATGTTTATTTATCAGGAGATAAAAGTGATACACTCAAAGATGAAGGATGGGACCCTGTTTTTGGAAGATGGCCTTGGATAAGTGAATTATTACTATATTATTATTTCTATGATGGAGAAATAGCAAAATTCACAAACTATAATTTATGGAGAGCATCTTTAAATCTAATTTTTTCAAAAAATACAAATTTAGCACTTTCTTATAATTATTTCAGAGCAAATGAACCACCGGTAAGTTCTCCTTTGCTTGGAACTGGAAAAGAAAGAGGCCATCTTCCAACTTTAATTTTAAGGCATAAATTTACACAGAATATTTCAAGTCATTTCTGGTTTGAGTATTTTGTTCCCGGAGATTATTATTCACCTAATAGGAAAAATTGTACATTTGTTAGATGGGAAATTTCAATGAGATTTTAAGTTTTATAAATTATAGATTTTTTTATAATGTGAAATAAAAGAACTTGATTTTTTAATATTGTGCCACCAGTTTTTATTTTCAATATACCATTTGACTGTTAAATTTATTCCTGTTTCAAAATCAGTTTCTGTTTTCCATCCAAGTTCTTTTATTTTCTCACACCTTATACTGTATCTTCTATCATGACCCGGTCTATCATTAACAAATTCAATTAAACTTTCTTCTTTACAGAGAATTTTAAGTATTTTTTTTGCGATTTCTATATTTGGAATACTGAACTCTGAACTGACATTATAAATTTCTCCATCTTTCCCTTTATGAAGGACAGTATCAATTGCTTTGCAGTTATCAATTACATAAATCCATTCTCTTCTATAAAGTCCATCTCCATAAATAGGAAGTTTTTTATTTTCAATTGCATTTGTTATCATTAATGGTATGAATTTTTCTGGATACTGATTTGGTCCATAATTATTGCAACTTCTTATTATATTTACAGGTAATTTATATGTTTTGAAATAGGATAGAGTAAGTAAATCAGCACCACCTTTACTTGCTGAATATGGATTTGAAGGATTTAAAGGAGAATTTTCATCAAAACTTTCTTCCTCAATACTTCCATAAACTTCATCTGTGCTTATCTGAATAAACCTTATTTTTTTCTTTCTGCAAACTTCAAGTAAATTAAAAGTTCCAAAAATATCTGTTTTTAAAAAATCTTCTGGTGAATAAATTGCTCTATCGACATGACTTTCTGCTGCAAAATTTATAATAACATCATATCCATTTATAAAATCTTCAATATCTCTATCACATATATCCTTTTTTAAAAAATTGTAATTTGGATTTCCTTCCACCCCTTTAAGATTTTCAAGATTTCCTGCATAAGTAAGTTTATCTATATTTAAAACTTTATAATCAGGATATTTATTAAGTATATACTTTATAAAATTTGAACCAATAAAACCAGCACCACCAGTTATTACTATTTTCATCTTTTCTGAGCCCCGTCCTCCTCCTTAATTTTTTGTGCGACAAGTATATTTGCTCTTAAAAGTGAATCAAAAGTTCCTGCATCTGTCCACCATCCTTCAAGAATTCCATAAGTTAGTTGTCCTATTTCAAGATATTTATTATTCACATCTGTTATTTCAAGTTCTCCCCTTTCAGATGGCTTTAATGTTCTTATTATATCAAAAACCTGACTGTCATACATATATATACCCGTAACAGCAAATTTTGATGGTGGTATTTTTGGTTTTTCAATTATTCTTACTATTTTTCCATCCTTTATTTCAGGTACTCCAAATCTTTCAGGATTTTCTACTTCCTTTAATAAAATTCTTGCTCCTTTTGGTTGTTTTTCAAATATCTCAACTTCCTTTTTTATACTTTTCTCTATTATATTATCTCCAAGAATAACAACCATTTTATCTCCATCACAGAAATGTTCTGCAAGTGAAAGAGCATCTGCAATTCCGCTTTCTCCTTCCTGATATACAAAACTTAAATGTGAAAGACCAAATTCTCTTCCATTTCCAAGTAATTTCAAAAAATCGCCAGCAGAGTTTCCTCCTGTAACAATAAGTATATCTTTTATTCCAGCATCAACAAGTGTCTGAATTGGATAATATATCATCGGCTTATTGTAAACAGGAAGAAGATGTTTATTTGTTACTTTTGTTAAAGGGTATAAACGGGTTCCAAGTCCTCCAGCAAGAACAATTCCTTTCAATAATTCCTCCTTTCCCAGTCATAAGGTATTTCAGGAGTATTATATGGTAATCTTAATTCATCTGGTTTTTCATAATTATAAACATTTGTAGGTATATTTAAAACAATACACTCATTTTCACTTATACACTTAAAACCATGCCAAATAAGTTTTGGAATATGAATTAAAACAGGGTTATAATCTCCAACAAAAAATTCATTTATTTTTTTATATGTTGAACTTCCTTCTCTCAAATCACATAGAACAATTTTTGCCATCCCTTTTATAACAGTTATATTATCATCCTGAAATCTATGTGCATGCCATGCCTTTACAACCCCTGGATATGCAGTTGTTATATAAACCTGTCCAAATTCAGTAAAAATATCATCATCCCTCCTTAAAATCTCCATCAATCTTCCCCTTTCATCAGGAATAATTTTTAAAACCTTTATTTTAACACCATCTATCAATTCCATTTTTATATTTTACCATAAACTTTTTTATATTTTTAAGAAAAAATTCAAAGAATTTTCAAAAATTATATCTGCTATTTTTCCCTCATTTTCTCCTTTTAAATCTGCCAGTTCTTTAACAATATACTTTACCATAAATGGTTCATTCCTTTTTCCTCTGAAAATTTGAGGTGCAAGAAATGGAGCATCTGTTTCAACCATAATTTTTTCAACAGGATAAATTTTCGCTACTTCTTTCACATTTTTAGCATTTTTAAATGTTAGAATTCCTGTGAAAGAAATAAAAAATCCTCTTTTTTTACAGTATTCAGCAAGTTCATTATCTCCTCCAAAACAGTGAAAAACGACTTTTTCAGGAATTTTTACTTTTTCAATCATTTCTATAAGTTCATTTTTACTTTCTCTCTGATGAATTATTAAAGGAAGGTTATATTTGCCTGCAATTTCAATCTGTGCTCTAAAAAAATCTTTCTGTTTTTCTTTATTTTCTTTTGAGTAATAATAGTCAAGACCTGTCTCTCCAACTGCAATTACTTTTTCTCTTTTTGCAAGTTTTTCAATTTCTTTTAAATCCTCAATGTCATAATCTGAAATATCAAGAGGATGAATTCCAACAGATGCAAAAATAAAATCATATTTTTCAGCAATCTCTATAACTTTTTTACTGCTTTCAATACCTGTTCCAACATTTAAAATATATTCAACATTCTGATTTTTCGCTCTTTCAATAACCTCTTTTCTATCATTATCAAACTGTTCAAAGTCAAGATGGCAGTGAGTATCAAAGTATTCCATTTTTTTATTTCTTCTGTACTTTCCATATTAGAAAGCATATTATTCTTTCTTTAAGAAAAATTTTTGAAAATTTTTATATCGCCTTTTTAATTTTTAATGAAAAATCAACTGCTTCTGGAGAATGTGTGATATACCCAATAGAGACCCTATCAATATTTAATTTTTTCAATATTTCTATCTTTTTTAAATCAATATTTCCACTAACTTCAATTTCACAATCTTTTTTCCCTTTTTTAAACTCACAGAATTTTCTTACATCATCTATATCAGAATTGTCAAACATAATAATGTCAACTCCTTCTGAATATGCACATACCGCCTCATCATAATTTTCAACCTCAATTTCAATCTTATATTTCCCTTTTGTATACTCTTTTGCTTTCTGAATTGCTTTTTTTATTGCTGAAATTTTATCAATTTTTTCTTTTTCCATTAATGCTTTTATATGATTGTCCTTTATTAAAATCATATCATAAAGACCTTCTCTATGATTTTCTCCACCTCCCATTTTTAGAGCATATTTTTCAAGAAATCTTAAATTCGGATGTGTTTTTCTTGTATCATATATTTTGAATTTTCCTTCTGTCTTTTCAACAAGTTTTCTTGTTTCTGTTGCAATTCCTGATAATAACTGTAAGAAATTTAATGCAGTTCTTTCTCCTTTTAACAATTCCTTCACAGGTCCAATAACTTCACCAATTTTTGTTTTTTTACTAATATAATCTCCATCGTTATATTTAAAATTGAATTTGAAATCAGGAGAAAGGAATAAAAAAACTCTCTTGAAGACCTCAATGCCACATAATAATCCTTTACTTTTACATACTAAATCAGCAGAGATAAAAAAATTTTCATCAAAAATCCCATTCGTAGTTATATCTCCATTTCCTATATCTTCTTCCAGTGCCTTTCTTATTATTTCATCCAATTTGTACGAGTTCAGACCTCGTAAAAATAGGTTCAAGTTTGTATCCTTTTTTTGCAATTATTTCTTTTGCTCCTTCTTCTCTGTCAACTATGCATATAACCTTCTTTACCTTTGCTCCAAAATTTTCAACTGTACTAATTGCTTTTATAATTGAAGAACCTGTTGTTGCGACATCATCAACAATTGCAACATTCCATCCTTTTTCAATATTCCCTTCAATAAGTTTTCCCATTCCATGCTCTTTCTGAATATTTCTTACTATAAAGGCATTTACTGGTTTTTTTTCAATAAAACTGATTAAAGAAACTCCACTTACTATAGGGTCTGCTCCAAGAGTAAGTCCTCCTATTGCATCTATATCTTCATTTTTTATTATTTCAAAAATAATTTTACTTACAAGATAAATTCCTTCAGGAGATAGGGTTATTACTCTACAGTCAATATAAAAATTGCTCTTTTTTCCACTTGAAAGAACAACTTCTTTAAAAAAAACCCCTTTTTCCAGAATAATCTTTTTTAATCTTTTTTTAAGTTCTTCATCCTGTATCATATTTATCCCTTTTTCTTATTTATTTTACCATATGAAATTTTTTAATAAAGGTCTATTTACTAAAAAATGTGAGGGATAAAAAAACAAAATTAAAGAAGGATAAAATAAAAAACCCCGGCTACCAAAAAGATAGCCGGGGTTTGATTTCTGTATCAATTAGAAAGCAACTTTCATAGAAGCAATAATCTGCCATGGGTCTGCAAGGTCTGCATTTTCAAATAAATCTCCACCAAAAAGTTTTCCACCGCAGATACCAAATGTAAGGTCTTCTGAAATTGCCCATTCAATTCCAAGGTCAACTTCAAATCCGATATCTTTTGTTCCTGCAACTGGTTGTATAAACCTATCCCAGTATGCATCAATTGAAATTTTTACTTTTTCTGCAGGTTTAAAAGAAATTCCTAAATTGATGAACTGAGCATTTCCGCTTTCTACATAGTCAAATCCATTGAAAGTATCATAAGCATAAAGGATTGGACCAATTCTTGAACCAGTGTTTGATGGAAATACAAGTTGCCATCCTTCATCTTCATTGTCTGTATCTTCATCGTCTGCTGAATATCTTGCATAGTTTAACTTAATTGTTGGTTCCATGGCAGTTGCCATTTTGTATTCAAATCCAGCAAGTAAAGCCCAACCACTGAAATCTACTACATCATCATAATCTCCAAACTGTTTTGCAAATTCTGCTTTCATTGAAAGTCCTTCAACCGCTGGAATTCCTACAACTGCTCTTACACCAACTGTATCAAGTGACATATTGTCTTCTCTAATCATTTCTTTTACATAGTAAACATCAAAATTAGCAACCTCAGCAAGTTTAAATCCAAGATTCAAGCCATAAAGGTCTGTATCCTCTGTATCATCATATTCTTCATCTATTTTGCTCATGAAAGCAGTTATGTTTAAAGGCATAGCACTTGCAGCATAGTCCAATCTGATAGCATCAAATGCTTTTCTGAGTCCAAGGTCAACTGCTGCAAGGTGTCCAACATCTGGATACATATCTGCTCTAAAACGACTTCCTACAACAAGTCCTTCTCCCAGTTGAATTTCCTGTCTTCCAACTGTAAGAGAAAGTCCTGGTGTAAGAAGGTCTGAAACTTTAATGTAAGCAAGGTCAAGAAGAATTCCTTCAAAGTTTCCGTATTCCCAATCTACATTTCCCCATACATTTTCATTAATCACTCTAATCATTGTAGATACATTATCAGTAAGGTCTACTGAAACATAAACTCTTGCTGCTGTCTGGAAAGCATGAATTTTTTCAGTATCCCATGCGTCAAAATCACCTCTTAATATTCCATAAACAGCAATATCTCCACCAACTTTTACATTCTCAACAGCGGAAAATGCAGGTGCAATTAAAGCAACTGCAAAAACCGCTATCAAGATTTTTAATATTCTACTTCTCATTTTTACTTCCTCCTTTTGTTATCTATAACTTATCCTTTTCGGGACAAATCTCTTTTCCTTTGTTTATGCTCTTCTTCTTTTTCTGACTTTCTGCCTTTTTGTTTTTTCTTCACCTCCTTTCCGGCATTTTTAAAGTCAGGAAGAAGTAGCATAAACTCTTTGTTTATTATACCTTTAAATTTTCAATCTGTCAAGTTTATTTTATACTCAAATTTTCAAATTTGTCAAGTTTAACATATTCAATTTTTATTTATACACATCTTTTTATTTTTGTCAAGAGGAAATTAAAACTTGAAAATTTTATGTTTTTGGTTTAGATTTTATTTAAAGAAAATGAACCTTACAATTGATATTGGAAATAAAAGAATAAAAGCAGGTGTATTTAAAGGAAAAAGAATTTACAGATTTTTTTCCTGTTTGAATTCTGAATTTGGAAAAATATCCTTTCCAGAAGATTGGAAAAATTTTAAAATAAAAAAATGTGGTATTTCATCTGTTTTCCCTGATTTGAATTTTTTAGTTGAAAAAGAGGTTAAAAAAATTTTTAAAATTGAACCATTGTTTTTGAATTATAAAATCTGCGGTATGAAACTTAAAATAAAAAATCCTGAAAAAATAGGTATTGATAGAATTGTTAACTGTAAAGGTGCTTCTGAAATTTTTGGTTGGCCTGTTATAGTTATTGATATCGGAACTGGTTTAACAATTGATGTTGTTGATAAAAATAAATTCTTTATAGGTGGTTTTATATTACCAGGTCCTGAATTGTGGATTAATTCTTTAAAAAATACTGCTTTAATAAAGGAAATAGAAGAAAAAAAATGTAGAAGTATTGGGAAAGATACATCTTCTGCCATAAACCTTGGACTTCTTTATGGAATATCAGGAAGTATTGAGAAAATAGTTTCAAAGATTAAAAAAGATTTTGAAACTTCAAATGTTGTTCTTACAGGTGGATGGAGTGAAAAAATTTACAGACTTTTGAGTTTTGAAAAGAAATTGAGAAAATATTTAACTCTTGAAGGAATAAATATAATCCTTGATGAATATGGAAATTGAAGGTTATCCAGTTTATTTCTATAAAGAAGTTACCTCTACAATGGATATTGCTAAAAATCTGATAAAAGAAAATAAAGAGGGAATTGTTGTTGCTGAAATTCAAACAGAGGGAAGGGGAAGATACGGAAGGAAGTGGCTGTCTCCTGAAGGTGGTTTATATTTTTCATTTGTTTTGAAAAAAAGCAAAATTACTGATTTTCTTTCAGAGATAATTTCATTAAGTTTGGTTGAAACAATGAAAAATTTTGGAATAGAAAATTGCAAAATAAAGTTTCCAAATGATATAATAATAAATGAGAAAAAGATATGCGGAATTCTGATTGAAAAAATTGATGAATTTTATATAGCAGGTATAGGAATAAATGTAAAAAAAAGTAAGGAACTTGAAGAAAACAAATATATATGTATGGAAGATATTTTGGAAAGAAAAGTGGTAATAAAAAGTGTTTTTGAAGTTTTTTTGAGAAATTTTAGAAAATTGAAAGATTTATCAGAAAAAAATGTAGAATTGGTTCTAAAAAACTGGAGTGAAAATCTTTTAAAATGACTGAAATTCCGTTAAGTTCTTATTTGATACTTTTATTTCTAATTTTTCTTTCTGCATTTTTTTCTGCATCTGAAACTGCCTTTATTTCTCTTGGTAAATATCATTATCAAAAACTTCTTGAAATTGACAGGAAAAAAAGTGAAAAATTGAAGTTCTGGTTTGAAAATCCAGAAAAGATATTAATCACTACACTTGTTGGAAATAATTTTGTTAATATTCTTGCTTCTGTCTTTGCAGCAACAATTTTTTATCAACATTTAAACAGAATTATACCATCAGTAATTGCAGGGATTATGACCTTTATTATTCTTGTTTTCGGTGAGATAATCCCTAAAAGTATTGCTAAAAAACATTTTGAAAAAATTGCTCTTTTAACATCATATCCATTAAAGATTTTTTCTTTTATTTTTTATCCTTTTGTCAAAATCTTACTTTTTATTTCAAATGTTTTTCTGATGATTTTCAGGGAGAGAATTGATACAATAATGCCTGTTTTAACAGAAGAAGATGTAAAGGCAATGATTTCAGCAGGAGAAAAGGAAGGAGTTATAGAAAAAGAAGAAAAAGAGATGATACACAGTATATTTGAATTTGGAGATAAAATGGTTAAAGAAATAATGACTCCGAGGGTTAATATAGTTGCGGTTGAAGAAAATACATCTCTTGAGGATATTGTTAAAAAAATCAGTTTATCTGGATATTCAAGAGTTCCGGTTTATAAAGATAATATAGATAAAATTACAGGAATTGTCTATATAAAGGATATAATAGCAAGACAGACAGAAGAAGCATGGGAAAAACTTAAAGCAAAAGACATATTAAGAAATGTTTATTTTGTTCCTGAAACAAAAAAAGTTATTGAATTGTTAAGAGAATTACAGATGTTAAAATTACAAATGGCAATTGTTATAGATGAGTATGGCGGAACTGCTGGTCTTGTAACCATAGAAGACCTTATAGAAGAAATTGTTGGAGAGATTTCAGATGAATTTAAAAAAGATGAGAAGGAATATATAAAAATAAGTGAGGGAAAATATCTTATAAAAGGGAGTATGGAAATTGAAAAAGTTGAGGAATTACTAAAAATAAAAGTTCCACCAGAAATTGATATTGAAACAATCGCTGGTTTTGTTTTATCATATTTTGGAAGATTTCCTAAAAAGGGAGAAGAGTTTGAATATGAAAATTATAAGTTTGTTGTTCAGGACGCAGATGAAAAGATTATTAAATGGGTTAAGGTTGAGAAATTAGAAAAAGAGGAAGGAGAAAAATATGAGTGAAAATCAAATGAGAGAGGTAAGAATAAAAAAACTTGAAGAACTTAAAGAAGAAGGAATTGAAGTTTACGGAAGAAGATTTTTTAAAACAAATATTGGAGAAGTTAAGGAAGAT